>WLWD01000282.1_pt1 | contig 248148 bp, 164 predicted proteins | sample 6712731 | NCBI WGS metagenome assembly WLWD01 (sample SAMN12718690, study PRJNA576275) | sponge metagenome | isolation source: marine sponge | host: Mycale hentscheli | place: New Zealand: South Island, Marlborough, Capsize Point | collected 2014-11-01 | reverse complement strand
TTAAAGTCCACCTTAATTTTGTGAAAAGTGAATATTACGGACTAATTTAATAATTAACAATGTGACTTTGAATAGCTTAATTTTCTTTTTACAGCTTTAATAGTTGTGCTAAACAGAAAAAAATTATTACTAATTGTAAAGAAACAACACAAGTTGTCAGGTGGTGTTGATTCAATCTTCCATGCCATTCCTGCTTCCTGTAAAATAACTATTTGTGACCACAACTAAGTATAGATGTCACTTTTACATCTTTCCCCACTTCACCCCTACCAACACTTGAAATTTATCAAGCAAACAACCTTCCTACCACCCTATCCTTCCCAAGTTAACGGCGGTCATACACTAACTCCTCAAAAATTTATCTAAACTTGTATATTGTACATTTTGTAATGGTGGACTTAACTGATTGAATTACAAGTATTGGCGAAGACCACTCCACTACAATTTGAAAAAAAAGTTGTCTAGCAACCTCCCATGTAAAATGTTAGAGTGGTCTTTGTGTACAAATAAATTTTACTTATAACTCTAGTTCAAGTATACAAATACTTGCAAAAATATAATTTTAATTAAAATATGTGTGGGTGCATGTGTTACCAACTTTAAGCCCCCCCCCCCTTTGAGAGAACTTGTCTACCCCCATGGATTTGCAATAGCTAAATCAACACACAGATCAAAATGTGCTCATCAAGAACAAAACTATGGGAAGTGATAAGTGCCAAATTTGATGTTACGATCTGCCAATAATAAATAGGTCGAGTTTGTTGAAGAGGGTAAACAAGTCAGCTGAAGTGGAGGGGTATTTTCACCCATGGATACAGTTATCTGGAGTGGAGGGGCATGTCGTCCGCCGGTGGGTAAAGAAATCTGAAGTGGATGGGCATATCCAGCGGTTGGTACAGAAATATGAAGTGGAGGGGCGTGTCAACTGGAGAATGCAGTAGAGAGGCGTGTCCACTGGTGGATACTGAAGCAGAAACCAAGTAAAGGGTGAGAAAGGGACATGATATTTTGACTATAATACTTTAGACCACCTTACTCTATGATGGAGGCAAGAATATGCCGAATAGCTGGTGATCTGTCTGTGTTTAGAGATGGAAGAAGCATGGCAAGAGAGATTCTAGATGCATTAATAGTTTTTTTAGAATTCTGCTACAGAGAAATAGTTATATTAGATTCTTTTGATGAATTGAGTGATATGCAGAGAAAATGCCTTGGGCATACCAGGAATGCACTTTCTACTTTGAGGTTACTAGAGGAAGGAAACATTGTCAGAAGTTCTACTACTATAGAAATCGTACCTAATCAGGGAGCAGGACGACCGACAAACCTTATTCATTTCAGTAAAAGTTTGTTTTATATACTGTATAGCTATCATTTATTTAACCTGAAGTCTGATTTCCTAATAATGAACTGACTTTATACAAATATCTTATAAGGTGTTTACCAAAACTTTGCAATAATTGACTTTAGATGAATAAAAACTACTGGAGATGCAGCTAGCTTTTGTACAATCAAAAATATATTGCCAACAACAGACACAGAAATAGCTTGGAGCAGGACTTTTGCCACAGAGTTAATATGAGGGAAATGTGCCAACATTTTAGTTAGTCAAAAATATGTATACTGTGGTATTAAGCTTGCTGCTTTACCGATAGGTAAACTTTATATTTCAAGCACATGAGCCGGATTAGAATTTTCACAATTACAAGTCAAGACTATAACTATATAGACGCAAGAAATATTTTGGGGGTGCTAAAATGTACTCTAGTTATTCACACCCACTACAATTGTGTATTGACACTTACAAGTAACTTTGAACCTGAAACTTTTGGGGGTGCTACTGCTATACACTCCCAAGTACCCCTTTGTCTACAACCTTGCCATTTATGTTTTACTACAAAAAAGTACACTTCAAGTCATGGTTACAATTTCTTTTATTGGAGTATGCATGCATAGTGGGAAATTTGTTATTTGTTTCTAAAATGGGAACCAAACTTTATTCTACTGTCACCTTGTGCTTCAAGAAATCACCATGAAATTTTAAGGATTTTTTTCTTTTTAATATTGCTGTCCAGGCAAGCTGAGCAGGACTGAGCTTGTAGCTGCTGTGTTGCTGTGGCTTAAATTTTAATTATATTTTTCCACTTGAATTTAATGATGCTGGTGGAAGCTTCTGTCATAGTGATTAATGATTGCGCATTGAGTTGAGAGATCTGGTCCTTCGAAGTGTACCTTACCAGTTCTGACCAGCTTTCCAGTTTGGACACTTTACCTGATTTGACCCAGCCATACAACCTGGGTTGAACGATTGCTACTATTTCGCACAAAAGTTAACTTAATTTGACACATGTACTTTAGTTCTTCACAATCACCATTTGTGGCATCTTGCCACAGACTATTTGGATTTCTTTGATATCACCATTGTTGTGTCTATGTCTTATCTGTGCTCCACCCCTATGTATACTTTGGTTTTGTGTCAATGGCATGTCATCATTCTTATATCAGTTGAATACTTGTTTTTGTCAGTTCGTCAGCACCCTGTCTGTTTTATATCTGTTGTATGAGCTCTTTTAATAAAACTTTAAAAACTAAGAGATATTGCCTCGGCGACAACAGATACTACACCATTATGGTAATGAAAGGTTGAGCATACTTTGAGCTTAATCAGTTAATTTCAAAGAAATTGAAAGAACAGTAAATAAAACAGCAAGTTCCTTAATGTGTGCCAAACTGTTCTGTAATTTGCCACTTAGGATGCATTCATTTTAAATCATTAATGTTTATTTGCTCTATGCAGGAAAATGGTGGTGTCAATTTTGGCATAGACTGGAATGGCCCTATTTCTGAAGATGACGACACTATTGTAGATATCCCTGAAGTAAATAACCCTATGCTGCAAGAAGAAGAAGAAGAACTTCAATCAATCATTTCACCCACTGCACTAAGTGATAACTTCGGTGTAGATATATACATTAGAGTTTAGGAACATGTTCATGATGTAATTGTAAACAATAATCATTAGTGAGTGCTATTATGAATATAAAAATGAAGCACTTAACTTAATACAGTCCAAACCCCCCATGCATAGTAAATGCACTGTCCAAATGACATTTAAAAGTGTTATAATCTTGATGTCTAGTGGGGAGTGTCAGCTCAACAGCACATGTTGATGCAGTGGGATATAAGTTCATATGATTAAATGAAAGAACAACATTTCTGTATCCTAATGGTGGAACTCTGTCTGCACCAGTGAAAAAGGAAAGTATCATATCTAATGAAGCTTTGTCATTTTTGTCTACAAAACAACAACCACAAATGGCAAAGATAGCTAGCAATAATTTTAAATGCTTCAGTACACTTCCAAACAGCATCTTCTTGATCACTCTCAACTTCATGAGTACGTGCAGACACTATATTATATTGCATATTTATCATTTTCATAATAGAAATACAGGTCTTGCATTTGCTAATGCATTGGCTATACTTACCACCTTCAGTAGTCATAAAAAACATAAACACTGCCTCTTCCTTCATTCTTTCATTTGATCCCTTGCTAGAATACTTTACTTCAGTGAACAATTTCCTCACATAATCTAAGAATGTTAAGTTACAACTTGATAAAACAAGATGTCAGGGTTTCATCAAAGAAAAGTGGGCGTAGGTGAAGCTTCTCCCCATATATAATACCCAACTTCCCCCCCCCCCCCCTTCCCCAGACACACCACACACAAACAAACAAACAAAAACAATCAATGTCTTTGTTTGGTTTATTTCTACGAAGGGAATAGTAGCACTGAAGATGTAACTTATTGCTAAGATCATATGTACTGTAGGTGTAAATCTCAAAATTGTAACTACTGGCACATTATATGTGACAACCCCTTACTCCTCAAGCTTCCCTACTCCCCCCCCCCCTCCCTAAGGGAAAAATTCCTAAATGAAACCCTGGATGTGTACCTGCTGTTAACTCTGTCTTGTTTGTTCAACAAAAAAAATGATTTAAGGAGAGAAGAATTGTTTTGAATAGCTTCTCTAACACTCACACTTGCCAAGCCATCCATATACTGATGAAGTTCAGCCAATGTGTTCAATATAACCATTTGCAAGCATGCTGATTGTACTATGGTGACTCTGTCATCTAGTCCACATTTAGAGACAGGTTTATTAAAACCTCCATCCACCAAAAGGTCAATGTTGTCCATAAACCACTTCTGCAACAAGTTGGCATCACCACAACTCTCTATCTGCATGGTAAAAATAATAATAAAAAATAAAGGACAACAACAACAACAACAACAATAACAACAGCAACAATTACAACAATTATAGCAATAATAATAATAATTATTATTATTATTATTATTATTATGTGATTATGATGATAACAATATCAATAACAGCAGAACATATAGTGACGATTACAATAAAAATAAAAACTATAGAATTAATGTGATAATGAAAAATTAAATAACAATAATAACTAGAGTACTAAAGTGCAAACCCTCAGCGCTAGTTAGCTAGTATGATTAAAGTTAGCTCATGCCTTATTGCATCGAACACTTACCAGACAGTGCCTGAGTGAAGACTAACCCAAGGAAGCATGTGACCTTAGAAGGGTGTGTCACTGGTAATGATCACAAGCCTAGTGATTAGACTGTCTGTTTCTGGAGAACCAAGCTGAAAACAAAAATTCTGGCACATTAATGGGACTTACTTTGTCGATTTCTCTACCTGTGCGTCGTTTTATAGCCTGGTAAGCAGCTGTCTTCGAGATCAATAGAAAATATCATATGTTATGGTTTATATTTTTGTTTTGTATTCAGTTTCATTTAATTGAATATCAAGATAATGCAGAATCAAGACAGAAGAAAAACATAAAGAAATGAACGAAAATGTTTTGTTGGTTTATATTTTCTACGTTTTATATTAATGTATTGTTTCATTCAATTGAATATCAAAACAATGCAGAATATATTTTGTTGATTTCTTTTTCTTTTAGTGATCTAATTTCAGTCTAATCTTTAGTTAGTAGTAGCTACCATTTTTGGACAAAGTGATTTGGCAAGTTGTTCAGAAGTCTAGCTCTGTTAAAAAATCACTGAATACAAAACTCCACTCTGGCAAATAAAGTAAATATCCACTCACACTGAAAAACAATAAATAACAACAACAAATACAATGCCATAATTATTACCTTGATGATGAAGCTGGTCAGCTCTGTTTCAGTGAAACTGACCAAATTAACTATATGTGATGCAGCTATAGACATAGTAGCTAGCTAGCTACAAGCTTGGGTAAAAGTGTTTTAAAGGTTAAGCTAATGTCACATTACAAATGTATAACATACTGTTACAGTCTTATGCAGCAGACCTCTTTCCAACCGCCTGGCTCCTCCAACAGTCTACGCTATGGCAAAGGTACTGCCCGCTAAGTATTTACCATTCAAGTGCTAGTTGTATGGTAAAGTACGTCACCCATACAGAAAAGCATTGGCCCCGAGTTTCACTCGCTTTTTCTGAAAAACTATAAGCCTAAAAAAACATTTTTTGGAATATTAAAGGGGGTTACTTGTGTAGTGCTGCAGTTTGATATCGCTATTGCTGCTTAAATTGACGTGAAGTTCGAGAAACGCTATTCACAGACAGACAGACAGACAGACAGACAGACAGACAGACAGACAGACAGACAGACAGACAGACAGACAGACAGAATGAATGAATGAGTGACAAATAGACTACTGTAACCGCTCACGCGCATGCATGCTGAGGGTTAATGATTATGATAAAAAGTAATGTGATAAGTATAACTATATTGCCATAACAATAATAATACAACAATAATTTCCATTTGTAATTATTTTCATAAAATAATTATAGTAATAATAATAATTGGGCAAGCAAAGCAAGCCCCTCTCTTACGAGTCTCAAATGAAATCCAATTTGGGTATATATAATAATAATACATAATATATATATAACTGTCCACTTTCCAATACGTGGCACCCCCGCCTGAGGCACTGTTTCAATTTTTCTCTGCGCTGACTAGCTCTAGTCCTGCCTGTGTGCTACCTGTAACAAAAACCTTTACCAGAAATTTAAAATTTACTATGGGGAAAACAAAATTCTTTGCCATGGAAATGAGGTGAGTCACACAGGAGTACTGAGCGGGCTTCATATCTTCTGGTAAGAAGTAAAATAGTACATTTAGTATTTCCATTTGTCTTGATCTTGTTGATTGCAGCTAGCTAACTATTAATTATGCACGGTTGAGCAGTTATGTAAAGCTTGCTTATTTTCTAGTACAATGCTGCTAGCTATTGTTTGTGTTCAATATACATGTACATCTTTAGTAAGGATATGTCTTATTTATGGGCAATCATATGTCTGACCGACAGTTTTGACAAGCTCACTCTCCCTTTGTGCAATAATCACACACTAGTAATAGTAACAACCATAATAGTACAATATACATAATAGCTATCACCTGCTGTAAGTTCTCTCTAGTGGCTGGGTCTGGAACTTCTTCAATGACGGGTATTAAATCAATCGTTTTGGCACCACTCATAAAATTATAAATTGTGGAGCAAAATACGTTGAAACCTCCACCTCTATGTACTAATGCCATAGCTGAAAGTACTCCAATTTTGAAATAATCAGAATTCTACATGCACATTTACACATATCCATAAGTGTAGATAGAGAGTACAGTATTGATATTCAGAAAATAGTATAAGCTAACATTTTAGACCTTGCTTGCAACAAAACTATTAATACACAGTTTAAATGTTTTCGTATTTCCTGGAATAGTCCACATGTGGCCTTTTATTTTTAAGTTATCAAATTCTGCAACGACAATTGAGGGTATTGTCTACCTTTTTTGCATTCCTGAATAAAAAAAATTCAGTAGGACTTGAACCAAGGAATTCTTCACCTCAGGGCATCACAGTTTCTGTGTAGAGTAGGGCGAAATAGTGCATGCATGCAAGGCAATTCGCCGCATTTGTACATGAAATAATAATATGGTTAAAATTAGACATTTCAATGCAACAATTTGTCATGTGGGCTGCTCATTTTATGCATATACGATTTATTCAAGAGCTTTTTACACTCAGAGTAAATAAGGTGCACAGTTTATTTAAGGACACAATCTAATCATGATGCTACAGTATGCAGTATGAGTATATAATTACAATTCCAAATGAACATACCTGCAAATTTACTGCATTATGTTTAAAGCAACCCATTAAAATTAACAAACTCACCGTCAGTTTCTTCTTTGGGTCAAAAGTTGACTTCTCCATTCTTTTGAATGTATTCTTTAAAAGAGTCTCTCCCTACCACCATCTCAACTCAGAGCTTGTTAAGAATTCTTTTTGTAGCTTCTTGACAATATCAGCAATACTTTTATAAAAGTTGAAAATACTGCTTTAGTTTTATTCTTCATACACAATGCGAATGTAAGTTTTATTCATGGGTTACTTACAATGGAGAAGTAGATATTTCTACACCTACGCCACAATCCCATAGACTTTCTTATTTTTCATGTGAGGCTGTATTCTCTATGTCATTATGGGATTGATCTCTACTGAGTTGTTCAGGTGCTTCTTCAATCTTGGGTGATTCTGGTTGTACTGCTGAAGGTGATACTTGTTCCATAGATCTACCTTCACTAATAATGAAAGTATCTGAGGAAGAGCTGTCATATTCAACAACTGGAAGAGTTTCTACTGCAGGAACTGATGCTGATCCACCAGCAGCTGAAGTTTCAGAAATCTTGTGCCTTTTTGATATAAAAAAAAATTTAATCATTTTTTTAACATACCGTTTACAAGAAGTGATATGCTCTCGAAGAAATGACATAGAAATCATTCTCCCACATGTATGACACTCTTCTTGTACTATGGTCTCCACCCTATTGTGCATTCTAAATAAATACTAATCTACAGCTAACAACTTACATTTACTTACTTCCGGTTGAATTGAATCCAGTGATAAGTCTTTCTGAAATGGACGCACGTAAATTTTGGCGTGGTGGACAACTGCCTTCAGATCAGGTATTGTATATATTGTGGAGATGCTATAACATCCAGCATCTTGTCTGCACCTTCAGGTACCCACAGTAGTTCGAAACCACCACCACTGGACAATTTTGGGAAATGCTCACACAGATTTTAAAAAATATCATGTGCATCTGGATGCACACTTAAAGTAATTCGCTTTTCCCCCAAACCTGCAATTTGAATTGTAACTGTGCTCGTTCCTGACTATCAGGAAAACTTCCTGGGAAATTCCTGATAAACATACGAAGGTGTGGCTCCATGTGGGTAGCTTTTTTCTTTTCCCTTTACTTCTCTTTCTGTTTTTTTTCTGTCTCAGATTTAGCGTATCGTTTTCAGGTTGATCAAAGTATTTTTCAACTTGTTTATCCAAACCCTCCAGAGAGTATGTCCAGACTCACTTTGTTTCAGCGGTTGTGTGCTGTGTTGATGAAATTCGTCTTGGTCTAGGTGATCAAGATTTAGCGTATCGTTTTCAGGTCGATCAAACAACAATATCACGATATGTGAAGAAAGTGATTGACCATTTATATATTTGATTAAATCCACTTGTGAGATGGCCAGAGAGGAATGAGATTATGGAAACAATGCCTGTTTCTTTTAGAAAAAATTTCAGTAAGTGTGTTACAATAATTGACTGCTTTGAGGTGTTCATTGAACGTCCTACAAGTATCAAAGCCAGAGCACAGACATTGTCAAACTATAAACATCACAATACTGTCAAGTTTTTGATAAGAATTGCTCCACAAGGGGTTGTGACATTCATTTCCAAAAGATGGGGTGTTAATTTAACTGAAAATAGAGGTATGCTAGACAAGCTCTCACCTGGCAATCTCATTTTGGCTGACACAGGATGTTCAAACCCATCGACATCCATCTGGGTTAGTACTCCTCTATTTGAGGCATCAAGTCTGCAGGATGAACTGTCGTGAGAAGTCTGGGCTCTGTAGAACTGGTGAGGAGCACAACAACTCCTTTAGCTTGCAGAAGGCCGCTTCACAGTGCGAGTCCCATTGAACTTGATTTGGGGCTGTCTTTCTTGTCAGGTCAGTAAGAGGAAGTGCAATAGTAGCATAATTATTGGGTATGAACTTCCTATAATACCCGGTAAGGCCCAGAAAGGCCCGAACATCTGTCTTGGTCTGAGGAATAGCGAATTCTTGCACTGCCTGTACTTTGTCCAATGCTGGCCTAACCACTCCACTGCCAACAATGTGGCCTAAATAACTGCAGGTCTTCATTGCCAACTGACATTTCTTGGGTTTGGCTGTCTCAGCATCTTTCAGCCGGTGCAACACTTGTCGTAAATGCTGGAGATGGTCCTTCCACGAAGTGCTAAAAATCACTAAGTTGTCAATATAAGCAGCTGAAAAGTCATTCAGACCATGAACTAGCCGGTCCATCAATCTTTGGGATGTGGCTGGCGCCCCCTGCAGGCCAAATGGCATCCGTTTAAACTGATAGAATCCAAATGGAGTGATGAATGCCGTCTTGACTCTGTCAGCCTCTGCCACTGGCCTCTGCCACTGGCACCTTCCTATAGCCCTGGGTCAGATCTATAGTTGTGATGAAGGATGCCTCACCCAACTGATCAATCATGTCCTCTATTCTGGGCATAGGATAAGCATCTGAGACTGACACCCCATTCAGCCGGCGATAGTCAACACAAAGCCGCAAACCTCCATCCTTTTTATTCACTAACAATATCGGTGCCGCCCATTCACTGTGAGATGTTTCAATGATATCCTGAGCTAGCATTTCCTGCAACTCCTGCTCCACTTCTGCATGATAAGCTTGAGGTAGCCTGTATGGAGGTAGCCTCACGGGATGTGCTGCTCCAGTCTCAATCTTGTGTTGAACTAGTGGTGTACAGCCTGGCTGATTCTGAAACACCTGGGCAAACTCAGTGTTGAGCTGTTCCTTCTGATCTGCTTTCAGATGATCACTAATTGTGGGTTGATCGCTAGGTTCACCGTCTTTCCAAAACACAATGTCCTCCTCCTCTCCTTGCACCTCTGCTGTCGTTTCTACCAGGTAGTTACAACTAATTTTTTGGCGAACTTTGAACTCCTTTAACATGTTGACATGAAACACTCTTCTCCTCTTCCTGTGGTCGTGCATGTCCACCAGGTAATTAACTTTTCCTGTGCGCCTTACCACCTGATATGGCTCCTGCCATTGTGCCAGAAGTTTACTTGAGGATGTAGGGAGTAAGACCAGTGGGTCTCCTGGCTCAAATTTTCTAATTCTGGCATTTCGATCATAACAGCACTTCTGCTTGCCCTGAGCCTTGCTGAGATTCTCTTGGACTAGCTCAGCCATTCCTTTCAACTTCTCCTGCATCGATAGTACAAAAGATATGACACTTTCACTGCTCTTCCTGCTGGCTTCCCATGACTCCCTTCAAAATGTCTAATGGTCCCCGCACATTTCATTAACATCCATTAATAGATGAATGGTAGCTATGGAAACATTAATGAGGTGCAACAATGTAACCAAAACAATGACTCGGTTGTCCCTGCAACAGTCCACGAGTTCACAGACAGATATTATTTTCACAAAAAATCATCTTGCTAAATTCACCTTTTCTGCAGTAGCACCATAGCTGATTTCTTTTATCATCCCATTCCACAGGTGTGGTGACATCAGAGCAAAATGTTTTGTTCTGTAGAGAACCACTCTCCAACATGTTCAGAAAGAATTCCGATTTTGATGAGCTCATTAGCCTTCATAAAGGCATAAGTTATAAATGGTTCGTCCAAGTATATTCTCTACACAAATAAATCCTGCTCTTGCCAAGTATGATGCAGAACAAATTTTAATTTGAGCCTGAACTTGGAAATAATAGCTATGATATACATCCAGGAAGAGTAACCCACCTATGTCGTTAAGAAAAGATTCTGACTCACTTGCCTTAAGAAGAAAAGATTCACTTTGACATAAATAAGGGCACTTGATTCCAGAACTCCAACAGCACATTTAATTGTACCATCCGGTGATGCACCTAAAATGGATAATTTGGGTCAAGTACTAATCCGCTTTTTGAAAGTGAGAAGTTCAAATGTTTACTTATTGCCTTCTTTTTGTATGCATCATAAGTAATCTGTTCATGCTCACACCCATAGCAAGTAGCCTTGGAAAAATACTTAGTGGTTTCAGGATAACAATTAACTTTTACATGAGATTTAGCTGGTTGTGTGATATCGGTGCATACGGCAGCTTTCAATTGTGATGCTGTTATGCGCCCAGCTCTTTGCTGAAACCAAAATTTAGATTGACTTTTTTGGTCTTTGGTATTAAATATATAATTCTGCATTTTTCACCAAATCTCGTGCTAGTTCACATTCATCATATATTTTTTCACACTTTTTCAATAACAAATTGAATGGTAATGCCATGTTTTCTATATTACATAGACATTCCAATGATACTGGAAGGGTTCCTTTGATTTAAAGAGGCTTATGGACTCACAATAGTTTGGAACTAATGATAGAATAGCATGTTTTCCCTTGCTGGCTAAGCTTTTATAAAAAGATTCCAGTTCTTCAGCAGATGGACACTGAATGGAGCTAGATTCCTTATAGCATTACTGGCAACCTCAGTTTCACTCTTCTTCCACCTTAGTGTTGGAGTCATAAAATCAATGCTTGCTATTTCAGCATATTCAACATTCGATGGAGGAAGCCATGAACGTGGCATTGAAGTGCATGACTGCCCTCTTTTAAACCGTGTATTTGCTTCCAAGGTAAATAAAAGGACAGCAACATGCGAACATGCCTCTCCAAGCCCAGCCATGCAAGTGCAGTGGGCACAAACTACAGTCCCATCTTTTTTAGCAAGAATCTGAGTAGCTGGAGGTACAGAAAGTCGTTGAGAGTGGCGAACTGAAGCCATTACTAAATGTGACTCTGAATCAGGTACAGGTACTGCTCTCCACTTAGCAATCCAACCATTCACAAAAAAATTGTATGAATCAAGGCTTTTATATGCTTTCAATCTTTCCCCTGTATACTCACTGGTTGTTTGAATAAGATAGCAGAAAATATCCGGATATTCTAAGGCTGGCCATTTTCCCCACGTATCTTGATCAACCCCCGCTAGATCATCCAGGTAAGGGTCCTTCAGACCTCTAAGCTTAGCTATTTTTTCCTTATATCTCTCCCTAGAAGCTATTTTTTCCTTATATCTCTCCCTAGAAGCGTCATCCAGGGAATGATAATAACGGGAGTAAATAGCACCTTCGGGAGAAGCCATACTCAGCCAAACACTACCTGCGTGAATGGTAATCGGCAGAAAGGCCAGGAGAAGCCACACTACTGTAAAATCACCATGCGCACCCCAAACCTTTTGCCACTCAAAATGGTGACGTAACAACTGTTGCTAAGTAAACGTAAACATTACATCACTTCCTGCATAACCTCTATACTTTTCCAGTCAAATGGAGGAGATTTTTTTTTTTTTGACTTCGTACTACTACATCCATGAAAACGGTTAGAATATGGTTACTTTCGCTGGCATTCTACACCTAAGTTTTGAAGTGTAGACTGTCTTGTTAATTTGGCTTGTGGACTGGAAAAAGATTGCTGCATAGTTGACTGAGGTGTGACAGACCTAGACAAACAAGGAGTAGTAGACTGCTCATGAAGTGGCTGTCCAGTAAAGTGCAAAGTGCACTGGGGTGTCACAGATCTAGCTGAGCAACTGGTTTGTTGCCTATAGACGTGGCACGCACGGCAGCAATGGATAACCGTAGATTACGGACTATAATTCTTTACGGAAATTAAAGATTCCGGCCTGGAACAATCATTGACGATTTATACCTGTTCTGTCTGTTGCTTTAGTATGGAAGCGTTACCATTGCTCGTGGTTGAAAAGATTGCGGAATATCTATGTGAGGATGATATAGCAAGACTTTCTAGGACTTGCAGTTTTCTACGTGGGATGCTTCCTAGATATCTAGTGATACGTGGGAAGGACTTTCACATAAATGGTCCAGGTCGTGGACACTGGGCTCCTGAAATTTACTTTGACAGCCCTCCACTTTCAAGCTCTGTCAAGCTATTCAAAGTCTCTTTGAATTGGAATGATCAGGGTTGGGGAAACAGAAAGGGAGAGATATTTGTTAAACTAATCAGGAAAGTAAACAGAAATGAGGAAGAAATAGCTGAGAAGAGACATCTGTTTGGCATTGCTGGACACAAGAAAGCTTCAGCAGAGGTGGTAGTGAGTAATGACCCCATAGTAGACTTAGCCCAGCCTGGGGACTACTACAAGTTCATGAGGAATGCAGGGGGTGGGGGAGGGCATACTTTAACAGTTGAGAATTTCCGTGTGGTTGTAACATTACCAAACGATCAGGAATGATTTGAGTAATTGTATATTTCAGAGCCTATATATATATATATATTTTTTTGTGTGTGTGAGTGTCACTGTAATTTTATATCAGCAAACTATTTTTACAGCCATTATTCAAGAGTTTAGTCATATATTTCTTGGTGTGAAATATTTTTTGATTAAATATGTTGGAAAAAAGTATAAATAGATTAACACACTTCAAGTAAAAGTCTGTTCTTACTGCAGGAAGTCTTGCATTGTAAGAGGCGGTAAATGAGGTAAATGAAACAACTAACTTTGCATGGTTGTTGCACAAATTGTGGACTGGCCACTACTTTCCCACCGAGTACACAGACCAGGTTTTAGGACATGTACTTTGTGTTCATACCGAATTCCATCATGTTTTCAAAGTTTCATACAATTATTGGCCTTTTGGAGTCGAACTTAATGCATAGAACTGACAATAATATATGAATAAGTAATAACCCATCAATTTATTGTTATTATTATTATTATTATATTATTATTACTACTACTAACTTTTTATAATGTTTAATATAAGGTTGTACCTATATAATGTACTGAAACAAAGTTGCTATAAAGTACAAAATGAATCTGTCTTATAAGGCCTGAGCATGCATGAAACTATATAGGATGTAAACATTTACCAAGTCATTTTTTTATTTGTGTGTTTGTGAGTGTGAAAGTGCATGATCAGTGACCAACAACTATGAGTTTTATTATCATCAACTGCAGAGGAAAAGGAATAGTGGGGGTGAGGGCAACTCGGGACCAGACTCTTAGACTACCCCTTGAACCTCTATCTTTCACTTATTCAACGCCAAGCATAATAATTCTGTCTAGTCTGGCGTCCCCGTCCCTTAACCTTATATAAGGAAGGTAAAGGGTCGGCGACGCCCGACTAAATTGCCGGTTACCGAATATGATTAGCCACACCTACTATTACGCTCATGAAATTGGCTTCCTATATCTACTGGCAGCGCAGAGACCGCAATTTGTTCAGCGCGGTAGTCTAGTCAGAGTTAGCTCGATATGGCTACCCCGCAGCGTGGGGAGTTTAATCTGGCTAAACCACCCTTGTCAGACATGATTAAGGATATCCTGGGCCAATATCCTGATGGGCAAATATTTAAGGTTAGTTGTATATGAACTGTATTGTGGCTGGTAAAAGAACGTCGGAGTATCTCCTGGTAACATTTGTTGGGGATATAGGAGCTAATACAGAACGCAGATGATGCAGGAGCTTCCATTGTGCAGTTCTTTGTTGACAGCAGGCGTCATGGCACTTCGAACTTGGCTCCAGCGTTGGAAGCTTATCAGGGACCAGCTCTTATATCAGCTAATGATGCTGTCTTTACAGAAGAAGACTGGAAGGGAATACAACATCTGCAGCGTAGCATCAAGGCAGATGACCCGTTCAAAGTCGGAAAGTTTGGCATTGGCTTTAACTCAGTTTACCATTTAACAGGTAAATTTGTTGAAGTGGTGTACTGTAAGGACTTAGTTATGATTTAATCAGGATAGCTAAATATGTAAAGAAAAATGTTGCGAAACAAAAACAAGAAGCAATGGATTGTTGCTAATCTCATGAGCTGTGAACAAACACCTTATTAAGAAGTGATCAATGCTATCATGAATATCATTCCAATGGTTATAAATATGAATTAATTGCAAAAATAATGCTATGAAAGTTGGTACAGTAAATTGATATGAATGCAAGCTAACTGATGGGTGAATAAATTTATTTTATAAACAAGTGCATGTAAACTATTTAAGATCATTCCAATGTAATGAATTTAATTTGCAAAAATAATGCTATGAAAGTTTGTATAGTAAGTTGATATGAATGCAAGCTAACTGATGGGTGAATAAATTCATTTTACATAGCAAGTGTATACTATGTAAGATGCACATTAGAATGACTCTATGCTCACTCTCCACCACAAAGACATGAAAAACAAAAAAAATTTGAATTATTCATATAATATATAATACTGATACCATAATATCAAACCAGTCAGGCCTGTAGCCAGGAGTTTGCACAGGGGGATTCGGATTTCATAGAAAAGCTACTTTTGTTTTCTGGAAAAATATGCCAAAACTAATAATTTGTCTGACGTTCTGTTTTCTATTAATAAATTCATTGAACACTGCTGACTATCAGCAATAAGCGGTAAACTGCTAACGCTATATTGTTCTCGTGTAACCAGGCTTCTAACCACTACCGTGAGCTGTACACAAACGGTGAATAATTAATAGGCTTTTCATATACTATAAGATATCTAAATAAGTACATTACCGCACACCATAAAAAGAATAGTTGTAGTGTAGCTTGCTTTATCATTGCCATAACGAGAGCGATGTTTTGTAGTCAAGGAGCTCAATGTTTATTTGAAAGCTTGGAATCACTTACTAAACATTGTTTCAAAGAACAATAATACTTTTCTCTTACTATTTCCTAAGCTTTTCCTTTTCATCAGTGTGTATCATGGAACAGACAAAACTTACAAAAGCTATTCAAATACATGCTTGCATTCAAATAATACAGAGCGTAAATGAGAATATTTATACTGGGTCTTATAAAATTGCTTCATGAAAGACGGTTCATTGTTGTTAGCTATGTATTATAGTGCCTTACTACACCACTTGTAAACCCATACATTTGTTAGTTTTCTTTTTGTTTTATGGGTGGTACACGTATAAGTTTATTTTCACCTATAAAAGTTCTCAAGTTAGTTGTCATTTTTTTTATGGGGTGGAACATGTATAGGTTTATTTTCACCTCTTATAAAGTTCTCAAGTTAGTTGCAGCCCACTATTATTGAAGGCTCAGACAATACAATATTATAGTGGATCATTCTATAACATTAACTTGATTACATTAACTCAAAAAAGTTGCTCCACAGATACAAAGGTCAAAAATGATTCTTCACTGGCTTCAGTTTGATTTTACATTCTGAGCAACCTTGGAATGGCATGGATCTGTACATTGTTGGACAAATGCCAAAGGATTTTTTTTTAATTGAATTGTGGGTGAATAATCCCATTGCCATTCTATGCTTCTAGGTAATGGACAGGGATGGTATCTATCGTGCAGTTGATACGGCTATGGCCATAACACATTTTAGAGGGATTTCTTTTTACTGGGTCTATTGCTGAATAAAACCAAATTGATTGCCATACTTTAATACTTCACCATCAAAAGCAAAAGGCTCACTATTATGAGTATTTTGTCATCCAGCATAACTTAAGTATGATCATGCACATGCGGAATGTTCTAACCTAGCAGTAACCTTTACTGAACCTGAACGCAATTCTGCCAGTTGTCATTTGGATGACATGCATGTATATATATAAATATATATTAATAGCATGCTTTCGTCAAAAAATCACTCACTATAATTATGACATTGTTCACACTTTTCTTTCCATTGCTAATGTAACTTTGCTTAGGAGTTTAGCCCCAATATTACCTATTATTTGTTTATCTTTTTGTAACCACATCCTAGTGTGTTTATCCCAGCAGTTTAACAACATTCACCACATTACATTATCATTTTTATTGACCTTGAGCATTATTATTCATTAGCCAAACTAATGGCCAGTTTTTCAAACCAACATTTTTTCGCTACTGTTTTAAAATTACTAAACATTTATAAAGTCTGCTGAAATAATTACTAGAATGGATAAAGGAAATGAAGGTGTGACTTAATAGAAAACTAACATCAATCCTTCTGTGAGTATCTTGGATGCATTATTAGTGTTCTTAGCAATACTTTAAGTATGCCATACCTGTTTGTACTAACTCTAGTTGCCTTACAACACTTATTCACAATTTGTGTAGGCATTTCCTTTAAGGATGCTTGCATACTTTCTACACACCTCCCACGCGGTTAATTGAGTCTGATTTCTAGGGAAGAATTGTTTTTTTCCCTGTTGTATTTAAACTGTCTTCTGCAAGTGGGACTTGCTTACTACTACCATAGAAGTCTACATGCCTGAATTCAGAAGTAACAAGTGGCTGTTTCAAGAGATATGACCCTCCTACCTTATCATACTACAGCGATAACTCCTCCACCATCGCACCTAGAGCAGCAATACTTCGCCTACTACTTCTCGAACCTGTTGCCTACAATAATTTCGTTCCATTTTTCTCTATTCAATATTGCTTTTTACTTATTGATATGTGCATGCTTTATTAGATCTATATTTTTGTGAATTTTTTTTTTTCTTCAAAAAATTGTAACAAACATTTTGTTGACTAGACTCTGGTTGGGCTCTGTTCCAAATTTAAAGTCATTCCCATTCCCCATTCCTAAGATACAGTCCAAAGCAGCATACAGAACAGAAATTAAAACTACACTAACATTAATTCCATGCACCCCGCCCCAATTTTAGCCCCTCCCTAGTATACGGAGGAGGTGTAATCTTTGGTTTATTGGTGGCTCTGAGAAGAGCCAGGCGTGAAAGAAAAAAGATGAACACTGAAGCAGATATTGGCACTGCTGGAGCCAGCCGGGATGCAGCGGAGCGGCGGGGGAGGCTACTTTAGCGGGACTTGTGAAGGGCCTTTGTCAGCTTGTCTATAAGTGGCTTGCTCCTCACTCCTCGCTCCTTCCAGCAAGCTGGGGTAAATCTGTAGCTGTTAGTGTGCAGTGGTGTTCATAACATCACCTGGCGTGTTCGTCCCTTGTGCTACAAGGTCAAGCTCAGGAGACTCCACTACTGCAATTTAAATATTTGGTGTATTATAACATGTATTTTGTTGTGCAAGCATGAATAGTTAGAGAATATCCTGACCGCGCGGTAACTCTCCCCACACGTTATCATTCGCGAGGTACTATTCCATGAAACAGGATGCCATATTTTTGTGATTAAATTCACGGAAAAAAGTGCACGTGCTTTGCTATAGCTAGAGAATATCCGGACCACGCGGGAACTCTCCCCATGCGTTATCATTCACGAGGTACTATTCCACGAAACAGGATGCCACATTTCCGTGGTTAAATTCATGGAAAAAAGTGCATGCGTGTTGCTATGTGTGAGCACCCTTAATATTGCTTAGCAACACTGGTTCATGTTCTCAGAGAGACTCTGAAGCAGGAGAGATAGACAAAAAGGGAGATGGGACTCCATGACTCAAGAAGAAAGAGCTGTAGAAAGGAAAGGAAGGAGATAAGAAAAGCTGAAATAGTTCATAAAAAACGAGAGCGGGATAGAGGGAAACTGCTGTAGCCTTAACCAAGTGGTAATAAATAACTTATGCTACTGCACTCTTACTTTGCAACATGTCAAATGCCACTGTGAGGTGGGTTACTTGCTTGTCTATATAATATTGCTCTTGTGTGTCAGTAGATGGCAATAATGGTGACTGACGACAGTGTGTGTATTCATGAATAAGAATTCATGTTCTGTGCTTGGTTGGTAAAGCATCGTCATTACCTGAATTGGTATAGCATCAAGATCTACCCACCTTATAGCTGACAAGAAAGAAAAACAGACGTAGCGAAGACCCACTAGCGAGTGTTGCCGTCAGAATTCCAGTTGAGCTAAAATAATTCGTTAATTCGTTGGAAGCTTCGTTGGAGAGTAGAGACAGAGGTCGTAAATCTCAACTCGCTCTCCCACGGACTGGACCTTCTGAATAAAGGTTGTCTTGACCCAGACTAAGACAAACCTGAGACTCAAATACCTTATTAGATAAGATAAGTAAGCTATGAATAATACAGTAAAATACACCTTACTACCAAGTAGGAAGATTGGTGTGATGACCAACAGATGGTATATGAAAGATGGATATATTGAGTTCTGAACAACAGCAGGAACAGTAACAGAGTCAATAACAAATTCCGTAACTAAGTGAAATGAAAAATAGCTATAGTTTAAATACAAAAACAAAGTGATAGATCGACGATCGACAAACATCGACGATCGACGAGTTAGCTAGCTAGTAAGCATGAGTGACATAGCTTAAGTACAGTGCTAATGGTCATGTTCATTGTGTTCAGACGACCAGCCAGCAACTGGTAGGTAATCTACCTCAATGATGATTTAAAAAAATAAACAATTGCCAAACTGTTATGTACCACTTAAGCAATTTCTCTGGACTAGGTACTAAGATGGCTCTGAAGAAAGTGAGCAGGTGAAGGAAACCATAGATAAAATTGCCTTATGCTACTGCATTCTTAATTTGCATAAGTTAGTATGTACATCAAGCGCCACAGTATGGCGGGGTACTTGTTATAATATATATTACCAGAATGTAATGTGTGGATTTACCAACTAATGCTTCACAAATGTTTTATATATCAAAAAATGATTACCAAATGTTTTAATGAAACTTTTAATTTAAATTTTTGCATATAGATGTACCCTCCATTATCAGTGGTGAATTTATGGCATTTTTCGATCCTCAAGAAAAAATCTGGGAGGGAAAATCTGGACAGCGTTTCCTCTTGAGTGATCTTTTAGGGTCTGATTACTTAAAATGCTTGAGTGGCATTGCCCACTTTGACTCAAGAAGAACTTCAACTTATCAACAGACCCTGTTTCGTTTTCCATTGCGTGAAGTAAAGTCTGATCTTTCAGAAAATATTCATACAGTGCAGAGTGTTAACAAACTCATTGATACATTAAGATCTGAAGCCAAAATTCTTCTATTGTTTCTTCGCTCTGTTCATACAATTGAGGTATACAACATTAACTGTGATAATCAACAAACTCTCATTTTGCAAACCAAAATAGAGGATAGTTTTGTTTCAGATTTAAAATGTAAAAGAGAATGTCTTGTAAAAGAACTAAAAAGCCATTCATACAAATTTTCCAAATTGCATCGCTTCATTGTTGAATTTAATGTATCGGTGTATGACTCAACCACCATTAATCGAAGAACCACAAGCCATTGGATGGTATGCAACCAAGTGGATTCCACAAACCCATTGGTGAGAAAAGCCTCTGCAAAACAAAAGGTTTTTCCTTGGGTTGGTGCAGCACTTGAGACTGATACTCCTATTACCCATGGCAGGATTTTTTGTTTTCTTCCTATGCCTAAGGAAACAGTTTCTAATTTTCCTGTACATGTAAATGGTACGTTTAGTTTGAGCAATGATCGCCGCAGCTTGAAATGGCCGGGAGCAGAAAGAAAAAATGATGACACAGCTAATTGGAATAGGATGCTTGTTGAAGAAGTACTGCCATCTTGTTATGCTTCTTTACTCCTTAAATTTAGAGACATGTCAGATAGTATAATGTTTTACAAAGCATGGCCCAATGTCTTGGCGATAGAGCACTCTGAATGGGAGCTTATCTTAAAACCTCTCTTTACTGCCTTGCTTATGAATGATGTGATTTGGTGTGAAATAAATGGAGAATGGGTCAAGGATACATCAGCTGTATTCATTCCTAATGACATTCTAATGGAGAAAGTGATACAGAGAGCTTTAGTAAATTGTCATGTCAAGTTAGCAGAAAAGTCTTCCAACGTTTGGAATGCCTTGAAGTACATTGAAATGCCAATGCTTGAAGCCACAGCTGGGTATACAAGGGATAAGATTCGAGATAATCCTCAAAGCTATTCCCACTTTAGTGCAGATGAAAAGATGCAATTATTGTTGTATAGCTTATCAGATGAGAATTACAGTGAATTGGTTGGTTTGAATTTGCTTCTCCTTGTAAGCAATAACTTTGTAGCATTCGAATATTTTGGCAATGCTGATAGTTTTATATATTTGTGCACAAAAGAGTGCCCAAGCTGGCTACTACCTAACCTTGAGCACAGACTTGTTGATGTTACTGGTAACAATGATCTTCACCAGCTCCTTTTAGAAGTCGCCAATGAAGGAGAAACCCAGTTGAGAGTCCTTACAGTAGAAGTTGTAGCTTCATTGTTGGATGAAGCCATGGAAGGCTATGTATCTAATGGTGCTGTAATGTTCTCTTATTCTAAATTTTCTAAAGAGTGGTTTTCAAATTTCTGGAAATGGATTCGAAACCATTCTCTAGAAAGTTTTCAAAACACACTTATACTTCCAGTTCATTGTTCTCACAGCATTTCTGTTTCTAGAAAGTTTCAGGTTGTAAAGCTTACCAAAAAGCAGCCTGTTGTATATGTTAGCAATGATTCAAGCGCTAGTGGCACTCTTCTGTCAGTTTTTGACAAGCTTATGATAAAGTATTGCACTCAGGCTCACTTTCAGTATGTTCAACATGCGGAATTAAGTGACTTTGTCCATTATTATAATACTAGTACTCTTTTGAATCTGACACAATTGGTAGCGGATTGCAGTAGTATTAGTTTCACTCCAGAAGAAGCATATTGCTTCATGCAAGTAATGTACAATGTTGGAAAGTCTTTATATCATCATCGACAAACTGCACAAAAGCTAAAAATATTCAGATCTTGTGACAATTCAAACAAATCTTTGCACTCTATTTCTCAATTACAGGAATGTTCTTTTCTGAGAAAAGTTGTTGTTATATCTACTAATACTTTTGATACGAGTGTTCTGCCTCCTGAAGTCATTGTCTTGTCAAATAATGATATTCAAAGAAGAGTGTTGTTAAATCTTCGCTATAGGGAGACAACTGCAGCGGACTTTATTACCAAATATATATTTCCTCGTCTTTCTGACTTCGAAGATAAATATATTGATGGAATTATGAAAGAAGTGCTTGACTTGTGCTCATCTCTAGTTTACAGAAACAGCACAATTACCTCATATATTCAACGACTATATTTTGTTAAAAGTGGAGATGGTAGAAAAAGGCCATGTGATTTATATGACCCTACAGATAGCTTAGTTTGCAGCATCTTCAAAGGAGAGAATGTTTTTCCTCTCTCGCCATATGACAGTCCAAAGTATTTGCACATTCTTGGCTTATGTGGTCTACAGTCATCAGTTGATCCACAGTCTATACTAGATGTCATTTGTAAGCTGAGTCTTCCAAAAAGCACTACCCCACAACGAGTGGAGAAGGAAAGAATGTTTAGGATTAGGGCTATTATTGAATATATATCTAGCAAATCATTTCATGCTCCAGCTCAAATTTATACAGTCTATTCAAAAATGAGCTGTATGTCATTTAGTAAAACTTTAAAATATCTTTCTCAATTTCGATGCTGGCTGCCTGTACAGTCAACAAGGCCTTCAAATTACCCATTAAATTTACCTTGGAAAGGGGAAAAGTTTTCAAGTCATGTTACTTTATTGAATGACTCAACTTGTTTGTCTACCAGTATGTCTACTACTCTACCATTAAAGTATGGGACAAAGGCTTTCTTCACAGTAGAGTTTGACTTCATTGAGCACAGTGAGCCGACACACTATCTGGTGCCTCACTTAAAGGAAGTCATAGCTCACAAGAGTAAGCTGGAGGAACAAGAAACACTGTCCATAGTTAAAGAAATATACTCTTCCATGTTGAAAAACAAAGTGCAATACACTGAATCTACAGGGTGGGTGTATATCCAAGCACTTGACAAATTTGTGCATGCACATTCTGTATTCCTGAAACCTCATCCAGAACTTTGCATGTCTTTTGCGCCATACCTTAATATCTTACCAGATAGCATCTCATCCTACAAGGATTTATTTGTTTCATCAGGTATGGCTACTGTTTTGTCAAGGTCACAAATTTTATCAGTCTTGAAGACTCTGCAAAGAGAAGTTGCTTCTGGTAGTTGCTCTGTCACTGCTAAAGAAGCATGGACGCTTGTGCTTTCAATTCTCGATTGGATTATGAAAAGTGGAATAATAGATGTTGAAGCACCGGATTTTAATCGCGTTCTTGTGCCTCGTGAATCTTGTAATGATCTACCTGTCTTAATGACACCTGACAACCTTGTCTATACAGACAGTGAATTTTTAAGAAATTGTGCCATGTCTACAGTTGAACCAAAGTTTTTCGTGCACAAGCGTATTCACCAGAGTTTGGCGAAGCACCTATGTGTAGCTCCTCTCAGTAAAGAGTTAGGTGTCTCAGAAGATATATTAGATGATGCCGGCCAAAGTGAATCTCTCATAGTTCGGCTAAAAAATATCTTAAAGGATTACAAGGATGGTGTTAGTATTATTAAGGAAATGATTCAAAATGCTGATGATGCAAATGCATCAGTAGTTAAAATATGCTTTGACAACAGGAAGCATGACATTGCTACAAAGAATCTGATATTTTCAAATATGAGCAAGGCACATGGTCCAGCCATTGTAGTTTATAATGACAGCACATTTAGTAATGAAGACTTCACCAATATTCTTAAACTTGCAGGTGCCACCAAAGAAAGCAGTCATTTTAAAATTGGTAAATATGGAATAGGTTTTTGTTCAGTGTATCACATCACCGATGTTCCGTCGTTCGTGAGCCGAAGTATGTTGCATATTTTAGATCCCACACTCGAGCATCTCAGCAAAGAAGTAAAAAACACAAACCAGCCAGGGAAAAAGGTCAATTTCTTGTCGAAATTAATTCAGCTGTCTAGCCAGATGAAACCTTATGAAGGTCTTTTTGGTTTCGATAGCCGCAAAGAATACAATGGAACACTTTTTCGTTTACCTATACGAACGAGTGCTAGCCAACTTAGTAGTACTTGCTATTCCCAGCATGATAAGAATGAGCTACTAAAAGAAATTAAAGAAGCAAGCAACAAACTCTTACTCTTTCTTCACAATGTGAATACTATTTCAGTTCAAGAATTTGAATCTGGTATGTCCAAACCAAAAGTATTGTTTGAAGTTCATAAATCTCAGTTACTCCCTCACACTTTTTCTGATTGCTCTCAAGTGCTTTCACAATATCCTTGTGATCTTTCAAAGTGCTCTCAAGTGTTAATTAAATCACAAGATTATAAAAGCTTTGAAAAATGTTCCAATTATTGGCTGGTCTCTTCCTATACTTCTAATACATGTTCCAAGCCAGCAGTGGCCGAGGTTGCTTGTCAATTTCAAGCCACGTCTTGTCCTGAGACATATGTCGTAAAAAATTCACTTGAAGGTGAAAGTTTTTGTTCTTTGCCTCTCTCTCAAACTACTGGTCTTCCAGTACATGTTAGTTGTAATTTTGCACTCATCAATAATAGGAGAGGCCTTTGGACAAGTTCAGATAATGGATCTTTTGAGAAGGAAAAAGAAGTAAAATGGAACATTTTCTTGATGGATAATGTAATTCCTGTAGCCTATACTCAACTGCTTTTGTATTTGAAACACATGCAGAGAATGAACTCGCTAATTGATTATGAGTTTTATACACTATGGCCTTTAACCTCTAAAATTCAGCAACAAAATCCATGGGAGAAATTTATATATTCATTTTATGTAAAATTATCTTCTTTGAAATTATTTTACTCCAAGTCTACTGATAAATGGCTTTCTAAACGACAATCGAAATTTTTAGACCTGACAATTTTAGGTCAGGTAAATTCAGAAGTTTGCATGCAAGATATTGTCAAACACTTGAAATTACCTGCAGTAAATTTATTGAAAGAATACAGGTCTCACTTAAATCTCGAAAAAGAATGCATTACAGAAAATGAATTCGTCTGCCTTTTCTTTGAGTCACTGACAAAGCTTAATCAAATTGAAGCTTCAAGAAATAGCTTTATACTTTATGCTTTGGAGTACTTTGGATCTCATATTGGTGATATAACAAGTACTCACCCACAACTATCGAAATTTATTAGGAACTCGGCTTGTATTCCAAGTTCACCTGATGAAAGACTACTGAAAAAATGTTGCGATTTAGTAAATCCTAAAACTTCATTTGCCAAGTTGTTTGAAGAATCAGATCATTACTTTCCATCTGGTCCAATTTCAAGTAGTTATCTTGCTATGATAGCTTTACAGAATTGTGGTTTAATGCGTTCTTCTTTACGTTGGGAAATATTAAAGGAACGTGCCCAAAGTATTCAGAAAATAGCGATGGAAGACATGAAAGAAAAAGCATTAACAGCTGTTCAGTTAATTATCAAGACAATTTATGACAACATTCAACATGGTTCTCCAGGTAGTGAATTACACTTTGATGATATACCTTTTCTACCAGTATTGCCAAAACCAGCAGATTATCCATTGCCTTGGTTTGGAGATGAATATGAACTTGCTTCTGGTAAGCAACTAGTTAAGTGTGAGTATTCTGAGCATTCCAGAAAAATTAGACTTGACAGAATATGTGGTTCTCAAGTAGCGTTTGTCAATGAAGAAAAAGTAGCTAATGGTGGTTGTGGGTACATAAATGACATAATGACTACAAAATTGCTAGGTTTAAAGGGTTCACCTACTAATAATCAAGTTATTTTACATCTCAAAGAAATAATTAAAACTTGTGATTTAGATCAAGACTGGGTCAGTAAAGCATGTTCTGATATTTATGACTTTTTTGAAAATTCTCTTCAAAAAACTGATGGAAAAGCAGTAAGTTTGGATGATCTTAAGGACCTTCCTTTGGCGTGGAATGGACAGAAGTTTCTATCGTTGGAATGTTTAAGCCATAATTGGAAATTAGACCAAGGTCCTTATTTATTCAGAGTTCCAGCAATTTTATCTTCAAAAACTAATTTGTCAAGGTTATTACCTATTAAAAAGGAATTCAACTTTTGTGATGCTGTTACAACTTTAGAAAGGATGAAGGAAGATTTTGGAGATAAAATAATAGACAAAAGTTGTATAGCATTAATAAAAGAACTCACTTCAGTATTAGAGAAAATAAAATCAAACACTCTTTCTAAAGACTTTAACCTCTATTTACCTGGAAATGATTTAGTTATGCATTTATCAACTTCTCTATATTACAATAATACTGAATGGATTCCTTTAGAAGAAGGCAGTGTTGAAGTTCACAGTCTGTTTGCCAAAGAATTGGCACTTAAGTTAAAAGTAAAGCCAACAAGATCTAAGATCTTAGAGAAATATACAGCCATTGACAGCTTTGGTCAACATGAAAATCTTACAACCAGGATTCAGGGTATCATGAGAGATTATGATTTTGATATCACCATACTCAAAGAACTGTTGCAAAATGCTGATGATGCAAAAGCTAGCAAAGTGTGCATTATTTTGGACAAAAGAGGACACAAGGACACCAGTGTTCTATCAGAAAACTGGAAGGAACTCCAAGGGCCAGCTCTGTTGGTGTGGAATGACAGTGTCTTTTCCAAAGAAGATTATAAAGGAATTCAAAATCTAGGATTAGGCAGCAAAAGATACGATGATGAATCTATTGGAAAATATGGCATCGGATTCAATGTAGTTTATCATCTAACAGACTGTCCTAGCTTCATTTCAGGTGGAGAAACTCTCTGTATTTTTGACCCTCACTGCAGATATGTACCACAAGCCAGTGAAAAGCATCCTGGTGCCATGTTTAATCTCACTAGTGAATTCTGGAGCAAATTTTCGGATTTAAGTTCAGCTTATCTTCAAAGTGGAGATATAATCCATGAAGATTTTCAAAAAGGGACTTTATTTCGTTTTCCTTTAAGGCATACTGATGCCATGGTCAAGAATTCAGAGATCTTTGATGATAGGATAAGTAAATGTAGTGGCAAAATAGAAACAGAAATGTTATCTACACTAATAGATCAATGGATGCCTCAGATACAGGAAGCCATTTTTTTCTTAAGTCATGTCAATGAGATAAAATATATTGAAATTTCAACCAGTAAATGGGAAACAAAATTTCATTACAAAACAATCATTGATAGGCCGAAAAAATCTTTCCATAATTTTGAAAAATTGCTATCAAGTTTTTCAGAAGAAAAAAAATCTTCCACCTGTCAGTACCAAATTTCAATTATAGATGTTGTACACAGAGAAAATTGTAATAATATAGATGCTGACAAAAGGGAATCAGCACACAGCAAGTGGCTTATTCAGCAAGGTATTGGAGATTTGGACAATTCCAAGCAAGATTGGTCTTTTACTAAAACTATGAAGCCCAGACATGCCATAGCTGTTCCTCTTAGTAAGAATATGCTGTACAGGGACAATTGGAAAGGAAATATGTTTTGTTTCCTTCCCCTTCCTTCTCTCTCCAGTGGAATACCCGCACACTTAAATGCTTCCTTCTTCCTTGACTCGCACAGAAGAGGGTTATGGAAGAGTTCAAGTTCTAATCCAGATGACAGAAGCAAATGGAATAATAGCTTATTTGAAGCTATTGCTTCATCATATGTTCAATTGCTTATAGATGCGAAAGGTAAGTTTTTGAGTTCTACGTATGAGAGCTGGTCTCTAGCACTACGAGATCTTAACAATTACTACTCCTTATTTCCACATGCTCATCTTACAAATACTGAGGAAAATTCCACTGGTGCACTAGTCTTGAAAAAGCTTGTTCAAAGAAATTCCAAAGTACTGTGTGTTTTGTCCTCTACTGAGAATAACAATATACTTGTTAGTTGGCATCCTATAATTTCTAAACAACAAGCTGAACAGGTTTACTTCTGGGTAAATATTGCTGGTAGCAAGAAGAAAATTATTCATCCAATTCTAGAATCTGTAGGAATGAAAGTGACACCTGCTCCAGCTGGACTGATGAAATCTTTTAATAATATCATTAGAGAAAGAGAAAGAATACAAAGGCACCGTGAAAATACAGAACACAAAGAACCACGTGTTATTCCAGCACATCAGCCAAATTCAGTATTTCAATACAAATCTTTTAATAATATCATTAGAGAAAGAGAAAGTATACAACAGCACCGTGAAAACACAGAACACAAAGAACCACGTGTTATTCCAGCATTGCAGCCAAATTCAGTATTTCAATACTATACTAGATTTAGCAAGTTTTATGAATCACAAGGTATGAAACCTACTCCTGTTGAGTCAACTTCATTTAAAACGATTGCTAGATTTATGCAGTTTTTTAATTACATTCTCGGAATTCCAATTGATGACCACACATCAAAGCTTGTTAAAGATAAGGAATCCTCAATTGAAAGTAAAACGCGAATTAGTTCTTCAGTGGCAAAGGAACCAAATGTAGAAGATGTGAAGATGAAAGATGAAGAAACCAAAATGCGAACATTTCCAGACTCACCATTTTCTCATTTTCTCTTAGTCACTGCTGATGGAGTACTTAGGTCATTCGATGAAACCAAAAAAGTATTAAACTCCAAATTTTTTGCACAATTTTCAAAAAAGCAATGTTTCTTTTTGCATCCTGACTGTCAGACAATTAAGTTTGATCCATCATATTTTATAACACCGTATGAAGAAGAAAGAGAGGGGAGGACAACTCTGAACAATGACTTCAGTCACATACTGGATGTTTTAGGTAGTTTACTTTCTCCAGTTCTTTGTGAAAGTACTGCCATTTCTTATGCTTCCAAGATTATAAGCAATGATACTCTAATTAGTGTTTGGGATTGCCTACATGAAGATGAAGTTTTTAAATCGTACAGTAATAAAATTCTTGAACATTACTGTTTGCTGTTAACTATAGATGATCGGTTGTTATCTATAAATAATGATGTCCTACCTTGTGTTATTGAATCACAGCCAGTTGAGGAGGATTCATTTATAGACAGTAAGCATATGATAGCTATCATGAAAGCTCTTCAAATGCCTTTCTTGGACACTAGTGTAATTTCTAATGTTGAGATGCTTGAATTACCTTCTCTTTCAAAACATGATAAGATACTTTGTAATTTTTATCATGTTAACCAACAAATACCTCTTACGGCTATTTTTAAGTCCGATTCATCTCACTATGATACTCTTATATCATATTTCTCTCAGGCAGCTAAACCAAGTGATCAGACATGGCTATATCAAATCTCTTCTCTTCCAATTTTCACGACGATAGATGGAAAGCATTTGTCTCTATCAAACAAGCATGCATATATCTGTCCTGATGACATGTGCGCATCTGGATGTGAGAAGTGGATTACTGAACCCATTGTATTTATACGAAGTGCACAATGGACTACTATGCTCGGGTCGGTTGATCAATTTAAGATGCGACCGATTACATATGAAGAACTATACTGCAAATTTATTTTTCCAAAATTTTCACAACTCAATGAAGCAGAACGACACGAACATCTAGTATTAATCAAGCATGTATATTTCAGCTGGAAGTATAGGTGTGATAAAGAAATCACTGGGAAAGTGGAAACTACTTACAATGCTAGGAACTTTGTGGAGTCACTAAAAGAGTTAAAATGTATTGAAATGCCCTCTGGTCTTTTAGATTGTATTAAATCATTTTCTGATCACAAAGTTAAATTATTTCATGCATTTCCTAATGATTTTCATCTACTTCCAACAAAATTTCAGGAAGATGAGTGGCTTCCTTTTTTTAAAGAGTTAGGTCTTCAACAAAAACCTACTAAGGGACAATTCATCAAGCTGTGCAGGAAAGTAAGCACTGGTGAAGTTGGAGGGAACACAAGGGAGTGTTCTGAAGCCTTACTAAAGTATCTATTTTGTGAAGAGAGAATAAAAAAATGGTTTCAAAAAAATGATTTTCTCAATGAAGTTTCAAAAATAGCTTTTGTGCCAGCTTTGAATACATCTAAAGTTAATTGGATCTCTCGAAGTTATTCAAATGAAAATGATCTAGTGTGCCTTAATGGTTCTGCTACTAAAGAACTCATGAGTCTTCTATGGACAGTGAAACCTATAGTTCATATTCCAATAGACCAACACCAGCAGATTTGCAGTAAACGTGCATATAATATGCTGTACAGAATGAATTTTATTTCTGCAGCAAATTCTAGAGATGTAGTTTGCAATATAAGTAACATCTGTGTTAACTCTCCCTACACTGATGAAAGACTCCTCCAGCACTATCCTGAAAAGTTTATGCCAAAAGAAAATCAAAACAATTTTTTGAAAGTAATGTCAGAGAATTTTAAACATTCTCACGAATCCCAAATTTCAATTTTACAAAAAGTATCATGTATTCCGGTATTTTGTGATCCAATGGAAAATGATAAAAAAAAAGTAGCTCTAGTGAATCCTACATCTGTCATCTCTACAAGGAAGACTTCATCTTTAGAATATTACTATCCTTATCTGCATCGTCTTCCTGAAGAATTGCTGAGTGCTATGTCTATTCTGTTAGAATTGGGAGTAGAATCTAATCTTGAAGTCCACCACATGCAAACAGTTTTAGAAAAAGTTTTTACAAGGTCTGAAGGAAAGCCATTGGATCCCAATGCTATGAGTTGTGTGGAAAAGGCTCTAAACTTTCTTTTTGATTACATCACAGCAAATTATTCTCCTAATAGTAAGCTTTATCTCCCCGATACCGAGAATCATTTGAGACTTTCTACAAATATGTTGTATTCAGACTCTTTGGCTTACCACCGTAAAATTGATCTAAATTTAAAGGGACTACATATTTATCACTTTGACAAAACTGAGGTTAGGTTTGGCTTTAGCGCATCAGATTTTTGTTGCATACTTCCTGAGAAAGTTCGACCAAAAGCTATGTCATTGAGTTGTAAGCAAATTCCTGATGAGCAATCTCTGTCTGTATTTCCCAGTGAGCGTACTAAGAGTATAGAGACTTTACTTCATTATGAGACCAACTCTTTTGCCGTCATGCAAGCATTCAAAATTATTTTAAAGCAAAAGGCTCATAATAGTTTAGAAAGTATTGTTCAGGATTATTTTATTTCGTTGAAAGTAGAGGCTAAACAAGACATGAAGACAAAGATTGTATTGAGAAAAGATGTGGCAACAGTAATTGGCTTTACAGTTTCTAAGTTCTATTTTGAATCATGCGATATTCCTCGTACAATATTCATTGATGAAGAATGGGATGAATTTGATCTTGAAGATTTATTCTCTGAAATTGCTGATTCCCTGTGCGAATTGCTTCTGAAAGAATACAAAATACAATATTCGCCTAACGTCAAACAATTTACCAGTTTCATTGAAAGGTTCCTGAAGACAGAAAATTCTAAGAAGCCTATTTTTCTGCAGAGATATGACATTGTTCTTCCTACTCCAACAAAATCACAATTTGAATTTACTGTTGGCCAAGTTATTCCAATGGATTACCACCATCAGCTTCAACAAGACATCAGCAATCTGTTTTCCCCCAGGGAATACGTAGCATATGAGCGGCCGCACACACAGCAGTTTATTGTGGCTCAAATAATTCACTTTGTGCGACCAGATGATGATGATGAGGATGGTGATAACGAATGTTGTACAAGTCAAGTAACTAGAAAATATCGCATTAGGATAAGTAACAATGAGATGGGTGGTGAAGAAATTGTTAGCATCGTATATCTTTATAAGATTATTCCAAGTGATGAAACGAATGAAAGAACATTTGTTCCTCATGAAATTTCATGTGGGAAGCCTGCTTCTGAAACTATTACTATGGAAAGTGACATTGAAGACATCAAGGAGAAAATTCAGAGAGATTTACATGAAATAAGCAAGTTAGATTCAGATTTGCAACAATCAGCTTTCAAACGTATGTATTTAATGTGGCATCCTGATAAGAACCAGGAAAACTCAAGCAAAGCGGAAGAAATATTTGTGTTTTTGAAAGAGGAAATTGAGAGTTTGAGTAGAAATAATGATAAAACAGAATTTTTTTCCGATTCGTCAAACGAATTTTTTAGTACGTGGGAAGAGAGAGCCTCTCAATACTGTTATATGGAGAGAAAAGCAACGAGTAATAGTCACTTTTCACCTCCTAATTCAATTTATCCTGATCATGAAGAGGGTAGGAAGTGGATAGCACAAGCTGAGATCGACTTTAGGGTTCTTTGTGCTATTAGTACTTGTGATAATACCTGCAACTTTCATGGACATGTGTGCTTTATGGCCCACCAAGTGGCAGAGAAAGCTCTAAAAGGAGGCGCATACATTCTGTGTGGGCTTGATGATAGTTCATTACATCAGCATGACATCGTTGCTTTAGCACGTGATCTAGAGACTGTAAAACCTGAGCAAACAAGGAGCCTTGTCAACAGTACTACTCCATTACGGTCATACTATTTGAACACTCGATACCCAAATCGTTGGCCTGGAAGTGAAATACCTGCAGATCATTATGAAGAAGCAGATGCAGACAAAGCTAGAGTATGTGCTGAACGAATTCTCGACATTATAAAAGCCATAACTCATTAAATTATTAGTGAAATTTTATCATAGTAGCTCTTTAAATAGAAAATGATTTGTAGTTTAGGAGAATTTGGAATTGTAATTTTGTAGCTAGTAGAGACATGATCAATTTTAATTTTGTTCACTATCTTTAGATATTGGAATATTTTTTATAGAAGTTACCACATTTTGGTTAATCATCCTCACATTTAAATTATTAAAACAACAGTATGCAATGGACAACTTCCACAACTATCAAGAAATGGGCATACAAATAAACAAAATATTTTACAGCTCATTCATAATTGGAAAGTTCAATTTTTTTACTTGCTAAGTAATTAACTGTATAACCTTGTAAGCAAAACTGATGATAAAACATTAGTATATACCTCATAGCATGCCAATGAACTAATTACGGGCTAAAATCCCACGTGTAATATGTGCTTTAGTTATTATCAATACGAGTATAATTTGCTTGGTTTACGCAACAATCTGTTTAACATTGTTATAATGTTTTTTTTTGTCTATCAATTTCTTTTTGATAATCAATCATTTAATCACACCATGTAAAATATTCAGTATACACCGGTTTATAACATAAGGATTACTTTGTTATACATTATGAGAAACACCAGGGCCACTCATCTAGTATACACCAGTGTTTCTCCTATGTATAGGTACCGGTTTACACAGGTGTGTATAATATTGATGTAACAAAAGTATACTACATGTGTAAACCAACCATATGTATAGTATATGTATAACTTAAGTATATCAAAAGTATACTACACTGGTTATAACAATAGTAGACAGCCTGCGTATATCATTCATATTGCCTATGTATTTCAAATATTTATCATACGTAAAACAAAAGTATAATGACCACAAAAAAAAGTGATCTTGCACCATAAAAATTTTGAAACATAATGAAAAAAAGAAAGAAAAGAAATCACTTCGTCTAATAAAAATAAAGATTTTGTGTGAATATTGTTTGATCATTGTTATCACTGCATGGAGAGTTCTCTGGTGAAAAAAGTACTTCATACTTGACGTTTGCATCCTTTTGCCAATATAAATCTTTCAGATAGTATTCACAACATACACAATGTCTCCTTCAAAATTCTGAACACATAAACACACAAAATGAAATTGCATTAGACTACACAGCTAAAACCTAACTTAAAATTAGACAAATAATTATACTACACATAATCTAATAAATATTTAGTCGGCGAGTGAGCGAGACACTTACAGAGGTAACACAATAGAAAATCGGGGATGTTTGTTTATTTATATGTTTGGACGTACGTATGTCATTTTGTACTTTGACTTTCCCATATTTTTGTGTTAGCTCGTTGTTCGACCCCGACCCTAACTTCACTAAATGGAATCCTCCGGTTTAGCGATCATTAACCGTATCATCCTAAAAATTGAATTGTTTACCGCTCTGAATAGAGGTCCACAATATATTAGTTCAATAAGGAAAAGTGTCCACAATATATTACTTTCATTTGGAAAGAGGTCCACAATATATTAGTTCAATAAGGAAAAGGATCCACAATATATTACTTTAATTTGGATAGAGGTCCACAAATATATTAGTTGAATAAGGAAAAGGGTCCACAAAATTATAAGTTCGATAAGGAAAAGGTTCCACAATATATTAGTTCAATATGAATTGCGGTCCACAATATATCTGTTCGATATGGAAAAGGGTCCACAATATATTAGTTCAATACAGAGAAGTGTCCACAATGTCAGTTCAATACGGAAAAGTATCCACAATACATTAGTTCAATACAGAAAGGGAAGGTCCACAATATATTAGTTTAATATGGAAAAAGTGTCCTCAATATATCCGTTCAATATGGAAAAGGATCCACAATATATTACTTCAATACGGAAAAGGGTCCACAATATATTAGTTCAATATGGAAAAGGGTCCACAATATTAGTTCAATATGGAAAAGGGTCCACAATATATTAGTTCAATACAGAAAAGTGTCCACAATACATTAGTGCAATACAGAAAAGGTATTACTTCAATATGTAAAAGTGTCCATGATTAGTTCAATATGGAAATGGTCCACAATATATTAGTTAAATATGGATTGCGGTCCACAATATATCCATTCAATATGAAAAAGGGTCCACAATACATTAGTTCAATACAGAAAAGGGTCCACAATACATTAGTTCAGTACGGAAGTGTCCACAATATATTAGTTCAATATGGAAAAAGGTCCACAATATATAAGTTCAATATGGAAAAGGGTCCACAATATATTAGTTCAATATGGAAAAGGGTCCACAATATATGAGGGCTTATTCATACAGTATATGACATGCACAGCATGCATGGGTGGCTGGACAAATGCACTGAAATATGTACTGGTGGCATTTATGCCTCTGACTCTGTTTTATGTTGTAATACTCATATTCAGTATCAACATTCCCTCTTCTAAACTTCAAGGATTTGTGCTGATTAGTCAAATAGTTACATCGCCTATGTTAATGCGAGTATTTGTTTTGAACTTCTCTTTCAAAATCAAAACAATTACTATGTTTAAAATTTTGGGACATTGTTTGGCATTTGGAATTTAGATTTTTGTCGTGTTCTTGATCTTGACATATGTTTAAAAAAGATGCTTTGGCTATACTTTCTCTGGATCTCCTCATTGCTGTGTATCCCTTTGTTCTCATCATATTAACCCACTTGATAATTTTTCTTCATAACCACAACTTAAAGCTAATTCGTGTGATCTGTAAAGTCCCTCTGTTTTTAACTGCTAAACTTTGCAGAAGAAACTTGAATATAGAATCTTCTACAGTAGATGCTTTTGTCACATTCATGCTTCTATCTTATGTCAAAACCCTATATGTATGTCTTGACCTTCTCGTTCCTGTTACGCTCCATAGTATGGAGAATAAACAAACTAGACATGCTGTGTTTATGGATGCTTCCCTCTCATATTTTAGTCGTGAGCATGAATTCTATGCAATTCCTGCAGCTTTTTTGTGCCTAGTATTTGTGATTTCCCCAGTTGCAGTTTTATTTTTTTATACCTTTGCCTGCTTTCAAAAAGGTCTCAACATGTTCGCTCGACGTTGGCAGATTATTGTTCGCTTCATTGTGGATCCTCTCCAAGGACGATACAAGGATGGCACTGAGCCAGGTACCAGGGACATAAGGTGGTTTTCTGCCATCCCTTTCCTTTTAAGATTTGTTTATTTTGGAATGATGTTGTTTGTTTTCAACACAGCAATAATACCATGTTTGACTCAGGTAACTGTCTTGTCTGTGATTTTAACTATTGTATCAGACCCTTTCAAGGATGTCTTCAATCAACTCACAGACAGCTTCAGTCTTTCAATGTTGTTCTTTGCCATTGTATTAATGTTGATAACAGGAATGGACTACTCTTTTATAATATCAGGTCCCTTACCCTATCCTTTGTTGGATTTTTCATTAATTATATACATAGTTTTATTCGGAATTATCCTATATGCTATAGCTGCAGTGATTAAATGGATCAATAATCATAGAAAATGCTTAAAATAACATCATCATAAAAAATTTTCACTTGAATATTATAATTTGAATTAAATAACTTTCTTAACCATATACATGCTATACATGATATTAATTCTCCTGTTATTGCAATGCCATAGTTATTACTCTTCAGTTGTGGTTTTATAACATCATCATAATAATTATCAATGACATTATATTGTATAATCAACTAATAGAGCCTAGGTTATTTAAATGCATGGAGTACTTATGTCATACTGTAGTGCCACATATAACATGTCGGTAATGAAAGACATCTATAGTAACATACTTTCCAATGAAATAAATAACCCAATAGTGATAATTTTGACCCTTATATATGCTCACATAGGATATCCTAGCTGGACCTAGTTATAGAGATGAGATACAGATAGTAGGGTCAATTATGCCATTGTGAGTATACATTACCACCATTATTACTTATACAATATAATAGCACACAATCATTTATATTATATATATATATACAGATTTGGAATGTTTGGTTGCTCATTGGTTGTTGTCACTGAGTGGCAGATCGCTTGTACAACATTAAGCATGCAGTCCTGAATTCGATTCCCAGAGTAGCTAATGGCCAAGCATTTTAAATTCTGTATTGTTTAAAAAAACAAGCCCGTGAAAGAGAGAGAGAGTACATTTAACAAAATAACAATAGGTGCTAAATTTCATAGAACAATTTTCATGATTGTGAAGTGGACTTTCTGTGCCTCTGAAGAGAATTTGAGTTTTAAGTCATTCAAGTATGAAGCTTATTAAATGTAAAAACTTAAGAAAACTTCTGCTGGTCTGTATCCCTGAACACTGAAGGCTAGCTTCACTTTCAATGATTTTATTAGTTTAGTTAAGAAAATCTATTAGTTCTGGCCTCAATCTTTGGATAGCTGTTGCTAGGGGCATTTTGTACATACAATAACAGTATTTAGAAATAAATAACCGTAAATTGAGTAGTTCTTAAAAAAAGAACAAACGTAGATGTAGTATAATATGACATTTTGAAACTCATTTGTATGTTGAAAGTCAATGAAGTTTTCGCTTACTATCTGTTATGTACATGTTGTTTTTCTTATATGTTATACTCATCACAGTTTCCTGATGTTATTAGTGAAGGTCTTTGAAGAGTCTTTAGGCCAGAATTAATTGAAAGTCATTCAGTGTTCTAGGTTGTTTGTTTTTTCACTATGGCCTCATGTAAGTTGTAATGTAAGCAGTACTCCAAACCAATTTGATTGATATAATATTTGTCTTTATATCTTTCAACTCTATGAGAATTAACCAAGTTTAAATATTATAGTAAAGCACATGGCTAATCCTGAAGTTGAAATTCTTGGTCAGAGATATACTATAAAGAACAAAATATAATAAAATGTGTTCTACTACATAATATATTTAATATTATACAGTTTACTTTTACTTGTGAAGCTAAGGGATACTTACTACATGCCATTTTATAGTCTTTGTTATTTTAAATAGATAAACATATGAGAAGTTTGCATAGTGTTTCTCAGGACATTCACATTCAAAATAAAAAATAACATAACACAACCACAAAATAAATTACAACTGATTTCAATAAGATGAATCCAAGGAAAAATAGGAATTCTAGAAATAAAATTGTATAGCCAATATATTTCTCCTGGGTAGTGAGGATAGCGTTAAAAGCAAAAATTAAAACAAAATTCAACTGAACTTAACAAACAAAAATTAGCGTGTCTTGCTGAAAAGTTTCAAGAAAGTGATTGAAGTGAGAAGTGATGTTGACAAGAGATACATACAGTCAGGGCCACGTTACATTGGCATAGTGTCTGAAGGATAATGGCGACTCGACTAAGCCACCCAGTTTTTCATTACTGAGTATCTTACATTCTCACCCACCTAATCCTATCTGCCCACCTTATGCTACTATTCTCATCACCAACCAACCAACCAGACTGACTGATATGGCCATTTTGTCTCTAACTGGAACACCAGATATATTCTTTAAGAGGAGGAGTTCATGTAATGGACGTAATTTCAATATTCGTGAACAACTATTGTATCAAGCACACACCAGGTCAAAGTTCATTTAACTATATTTATGTATTATGTCACATGATTAAGATAGTGTCGTGCTGAAAGTTTCAAGAAAGTGATTGTAGTTAGAAGGGGTGTTGACAAGAGATACATAATACAGTCATCCATGTGCTGCACCACATTAGACATGTGTATGTTTTGTAGTAGCAAACAGTTAGTCTTGACTGTTGCACTTTGCTATTTTTGTTCAATAATTATGTCACAAGATACACTGAAAATGGTAGTGTTGCTGCACATTGTTGATTATGCATAAATATATAAACAATAACACTCACTTTACATAAAAGTTGAGGTATCATTGGAAATGTTTAAGTGCTCTGTTCAAATAACAGCAATACAATGGAAAGCCATACTAGTCAGAACACTGCCAACTCAAAAGATTTGAGCTGAGTGCCTTTGTTAAGATCGTTGAACATTTCTAGAATTTCTGGTGTGAGGCCAAGTCAATTATGCTCCAAACATTTACTATTCATTCTGTTTTGGATCTTTACTGCTATTCTTCCTTTCATCTTGTTTCTCAGCACGGAATCTTTTGCTGAGAACTATACCGATAAAAATCTTTTGAATGTGAGCTATAAAGGCTTCTTATGTCTCCTGTGTCCCATTGCTGGATATTTGGCAGATGTTAAATTCGGTAGGTTTAAAACTATAAAGTTTAGCACATACATTATTGCTACAATGTCATTGGCATTTGCATTACTATTTCCTCTTCTTGTATTTATCTCTCAATACCACTTAAAATATTATAATTATATGTTGTTGTATACGTTTTATGTCACAATAATTTTTTATGGTATTGGATACATAATATTTGTGTCAAATTATTTGCAATTTTCAACTGACCAGTTGCGTGATGCCCCGACAAGAGAGTCTTCCTTGTTCTTTTATGCTTTGTTCTGGACAATCAACTGCACCAAGCTAATTGGATCAGTTATAAATATCCCATTATTCAATGATATTGTCATTGACCATGGGAATACCAGCTTTGGAGAACCGAAAACATATATTGTAGGAGCAGCATTTTGTTCATGTCTCGCTTGCTCTGTGGTTGTCATAGTAATCCTACGCAAGTATCAATCCTGGTTTCAAGATGAAAGAATGCCTAAAAACCCTTACAAAACAGTGTACAAGATATTGAAGTTTGCTTGGCATCATAAAACGCCACTCAGGCCTCCAATGGCATTTGTGTACTGTGAAGACAGACGACGTTCCAGATTGGATAATGCCAAGGAAAGATATGGAGGCTTTTACAAAACAGAAGAAGTAGAAGATGTAAAAGTGTTGTTTGGAATTCTCAGAGTTTTGGTAACAATATGACCAGCTTTCCTGATGGAGATGATAGGTAGCATACTAGTTATCCACCATAAATATGACCAGAACAAAATTCTCACAATAGGAGACAAGATAAAATTCATAATGCTGGACTATGGGATGCTGTCTTTTCTATTACCAGCTGGTATTATACCAGCTTACATTTTTGTAATAAAGTCGTGCTTTGAACGCTATGTTCCAAACATGTTCAGAAGAATGGGTTTAGGATTCCTTTTGCTCATTGCATTATTTGGTCTCTGTCTGCTCTACGATCTACTAGCATATGATGTCCAAGACATCTTTGAGCTTTACTACTACGCCTGTATGTACCAAACAAATGAAAGTTTTGTAATCAGTCATAGTTTTTTCAGAATTCCAAGTGCTTACATGTTTTCTGCGCTCCACATTCTTTCTTCCATAGCTACCATTTTACTGTACACATCAGTATGGGAGTTCATTTGTTGCCAGAGCCCACACTATATGAAAGGCTTACTGTTTGGGTCCCTGTATGCTATTCAAGGTTTCTACAAAAGCTTGGGGGTACTCATTCTATATGGCTTCACATTTTCCTGGGAATCTACACTCCTGAGCTGTCGGTCTACTTTTTATATAGTGAATCTTGTGATTGGAGTTCTGTTTTTCATTGCATACTCTGTAGTAACGAGGAAGTATAAATACAGACAAAGAAACGACATTTGTAACTACTACCAGTTTGCAGAAAACTACTACTCCAACATTCAAGATTGAAGGACTCTTCATAATGGAGCATTTTTTGTTTAGCCATTTTATATTTTGTATTTACTTTGCAAACTGAGTACTTATATACATTGAGGATTTGTATATTTCATTGCTAGCTAACCTTAGAATAGTAATTATAGTAATAGACATTAATACTGTAAATCATTATGTTTTGAAAAGAATAATTAAAATAATAATAATACATAATAGCATGTCTCAGTTTAGTGTACTATGTTCAATACAGATACTTAATCATTTAGCTTCACCTATACTTGATAAGTTCAGATAGTATTATCGACCTAATGCTGAAGTTGAGATATCATGGCTCTCTAGTGGTGGGGGTGGGGGGTTTAAAGTCCACCTTAATTTTGTGAAAAGTGAATATTACGGACTAATTTAATAATTAACAATGTGACTTTGAATAGCTTAATTTTTTTTTTACAGCTTTAATAGTTGTGCTAAACAGAAAAAAATTATTACTAGTTGTAAAGAAACAACACAAGTTGTCAGGTGGTGTTGATTCAATCTTCCATGCCATTCCTGCTTCCTGTAAAATAACTTTTTGTGACCTCAACTAAGTATAGATGTCACTTTTACATCTCTCCCCACTTCACCCCTACCAACACTTGAAATTTATCAAGCAAACAACCTTCCTACCACCCTATTCTTCCCAAGTTAACGGCGGTCATACGCTAACTCCTTAAAAATTTATCTAAACTTGTATATTGTACATTTTGTAATGGTGGAAAACTGAACTGATTGAATTACAAGTATTGGCGAAGACCACTCCACTGCCATTTGAAAAAAAAGTTGTCTAGCAACCTCCCATGTAAAATGTTACAATGGTCTTTGTGTACAAATAAATTTTACTTATAACTCTAGTTCAAGTATACAAATACTTGCAAAACTATAATTTTAATTAAAATATGCGTGGGTGCATGTGTGACCAACTTTAAGCCCCCCCCCCCCCCTTTGAGAGAACTTGTCTACCCCCATGGATTTGCAATAGCTAAATCAACACACAGATCAAAATGTGCTCATCAAGAACAAAACTATGGGAAGTGATTAGTGCCAAAATTGATGTTACGATCTGCCAATAATAAATAGGGCGAGTTTGTTGAAGAGGGTAAACAAGTCAGCCGAAGTGGAGGGGGTATTTTCACCCATGGATACAGTAATCTGGAGTGGAGGGGCATGTCGTCCGCCGGTGGGTAAAGAAATCTGAAGTGGAGGGGCATATCCAGCGGTTGGTACAGAAATATGAAGTGGAGGGGCGTGTCCACTGGAGAATGCAGTAGTGGAGAGGCGTGTCCACTGGTGGATACTGAAGCAGAAACCAAGTAAAGGGTGAGGGAGGGACATGATATTTTGACTATAATACTTTAGACCACCTTACTCTATGATGGAGGCAAGAATATGCAGAATAGCTGGTGATCTGTCTGTGTTTAGAGATGGAAGAAGCATGGCAAGAGAGATTCTAGATGCATTATAATAGTTTTTTTTAGAATTCTGCTACAGAGAAATAGTTATATTAGATTATTTTGATGAATTGAGTGATATGCAGAGAAAATGCCTTGGGCATACCAGGAATGCACTTTCTACTTTGAGGTTACTAGAGGAAGGAAACATTGTCAGAAGTTCTACTACTATAGAAATCGTACCTAATGAGGGAGCAGGACGACCGACCAACCTTATTCATTTCAGTAAAAGTTTGTTTTATATACTGTATAGCTATCATTTATTTAACCTGAAGTCTGATTTCCTAATAATGAACTGACTTCTACAAATATCTTATAAGGTGTTTACCAAAACTTTGCAATAATTGACTTTAGATGGATAAAAACTACTGGAGATGCAGCTAGCTTTTGTACAATCAAAAGTATATTGCCAACAACAGACACAGAACTAGCTTGGAGCAGGACTTTTGCCACAGAGTTAATATGAGGGAAATGTGCCAACATTTTAGTTAGTCAAAAATATGTATACTGTGGTATTAAGCTTGCTGCTTTACCGATAGGTAAACTTTATATTTCAAGCACATGAGCCGGATTAGAATTTTCACAATTACAAGTCAAGACTATAATAGATGCAAGAAATATTTTGGGGGTGCTAAAATATACTCTAGTTATTCACACCCACTGCAATTGTGTATTGACACTTACAAGTAACTTTGAACCTGAAACTTTTGGGGGTGCTACTGCTATACACTCCCAAGTACGCCTTTGTCTACAACCTTGCCATTTATGTTTTACTACAAAAAAGTACACTTCAAGTCATTGTTACTATTTCTTTTATTGGAGTATGCATGCATAGTGGGAAATTTGTTCTTTGTATCTGTTGTATATCTATGTTGTATGAGCTCTTTTAATAAAACTTTAAAAACTAAGAGATATTGCCTCGGCGACAACAGATACTACACCATTATGGTAATGAAAGGTTGAGCATACTCTGAGCTTAATCAGTTAATTTCAAAGAAATTGCAAGAACAGTAAATAAAACAGCAAGTTCCTTAATGTGTGCCAAACTGTTCTGTAATTTGCCACTTATTCATTACTGATGTGGTACTAAAGGCATTTCTGTCTAGGATGCATTCATTTTAAATCATTAATGTTTATTTGCTCTATGCAGGAACATAGTGGTATCAATTTTGGCGTAGACTGGAATGGCCCTATTTCTGAAGATGACAATATTGTAGATATCCCTGAAGTAAATAACCCTATGCTGCAAGAAGAAGAAGAAGAACTTCAATCAATCATTTCACCCACTGCACTAAGTGATAACTTCGGTGTAGACATAATAAATACATTAGAGTTTAGGAACATGTTTATGATGTAATTGTAAACAATAATCATTAGTGAGTGCTATTGTGAATATAAAAATGAAGCACTTAACTTAATACAGTCCAAACCCCCCAAGCGTAGTAAATGCACTGTCCAAATGACATTTAAATTGTTATAATCTTGATGTCTAGTGGGGAGTGTCAGCTCAACAGCACATGTTGATGCAGTGGGATATAAGTTCATATGATTAAATGAAAGAACAACATTTCTGTATCCTAATGGTGGAACACTGTCTGCACCAGTGAAAAAGGAAAGTATCATATCTAATGAAGCTTTGTCATCTTTGTCTACAAAACAACAACAACAAATGGCAAAGAAAGCTAGCAATAATTTTAAATGCTTCAGTACACTTCCAAACAGCATCTTCTTGATCACTCTCAACTTCATGAGTACGTGCAGACACTATATTATATTGCATATTTATCATTTTCATAATAGAAATACAAGTCTTGTATTTGCTAACCTTCAATATCTTCCATGTAGTCATAAAAAAACATAAACACTGCCTCTTCCTTCATTCTTTCATTTGATCCCTTGCTAGAATACTTCACTTCAGTGAACAATTTCCTTACATAATCTAAGAATGTTAAGTTACAACTTGATAAAACAAGATGTCAGGGTTTCATCAAAGAAAAGTGGACGTAGGTGAAGCTTCTCCCCATATATAATACCCAACTTCCCCTCCCCCCTTCCCCAGACACACCACACACAAACAAACAAACAAAACAATCAATGTCTTTGTTTGGTTTATTTCTACGAAAGGAATAGTAGCACTGAAGATGTAACTTATTGCTAAGATCATATGTACTGTAGGTGTAAATCTCAAAATTGTAACTACTGGCACATTATATGTGACAACCCCTTACTCCTCAAGCTTCCCTACTCCCCCCCCCCCCCCCTAAGGGAAAAATTCCTAAATGAAACCCTGGATGTGTACCTGCTGTTAACTCTGTCTTGTTTGTTCAACAAAAAAAATGATTTAAGGAGAGAAGAATTGTTTTGAATAGCTTCTCTAACACTCACACTTGCCAAGCCATCCATATACTGATGAAGTTCAGCCAATGTGTTCAATATAACCATTTGCAAGCATGCTGATTGTACTATGGTGACTCTGTCATCTAGTCCACATTTAGAGACAGGTTTATTAAAACCTCCATCCACCAAAAGGTCAATGTTGTCCATAAACCACTTCTGCAACAAGTTGGCATCACCACAACTCTCTATCTGCATGGTAAAAATAATAATAAAAAATAAAGGACAACAACAACAACAACAACAATAACAACAGCAACAATTACAACAATTATAGCAATAATAATAATAATTATTATTATTATTATTATTATTATGTGATTATGATGATAACAATATCAATAACAGCAGAACATATAGTGACGATTACAATAAAAATAAAAACTATAGAATTAATGTGATAATGAAAAATTAAATAACAATAATAACTAGAGTACTAAAGTGCAAACCCTCAGCGCTAGTTAGCTAGTATGATTAAAGTTAGCTCATGCCTTATTGCATCGAACACTTACCAGACAGTGCCTGAGTGAAGACTAACCCAAGGAAGCATGTGACCTTAGAAGGGTGTGTCACTGGTAATGATCACAAGCCTAGTGATTAGACTGTCTGTTTCTGGAGAACCAAGCTGAAAACAAAAATTCTGGCACATTAATGGGACTTACTTTGTCGATTTCTCTACCTGTGCGTCGTTTTATAGCCTGGTAAGCAGCTGTCTTCGAGATCAATAGAAAATATCATATGTTATGGTTTATATTTTTGTTTTGTATTCAGTTTCATTTAATTGAATATCAAGATAATGCAGAATCAAGACAGAAGAAAAACATAAAGAAATGAACGAAAATGTTTTGTTGGTTTATATTTTCTACGTTTTATATTAATGTATTGTTTCATTCAATTGAATATCAAAACAATGCAGAATATATTTTGTTGATTTCTTTTTCTTTTAGTGATCTAATTTCAGTCTAATCTTTAGTTAGTAGTAGCTACCATTTTTGGACAAAGTGATTTGGCAAGTTGTTCAGAAGTCTAGCTCTGTTAAAAAATCACTGAATACAAAACTCCACTCTGGCAAATAAAGTAAATATCCACTCACACTGAAAAACAATAAATAACAACAACAAATACAATGCCATAATTATTACCTTGATGATGAAGCTGGTCAGCTCTGTTTCAGTGAAACTGACCAAATTAACTATATGTGATGCAGCTATAGACATAGTAGCTAGCTAGCTACAAGCTTGGGTAAAAGTGTTTTAAAGGTTAAGCTAATGTCACATTACAAATGTATAACATACTGTTACAGTCTTATGCAGCAGACCTCTTTCCAACCGCCTGGCTCCTCCAACAGTCTACGCTATGGCAAAGGTACTGCCCGCTAAGTATTTACCATTCAAGTGCTAGTTGTATGGTAAAGTACGTCACCCATACAGAAAAGCATTGGCCCCGAGTTTCACTCGCTTTTTCTGAAAAACTATAAGCCTAAAAAAACATTTTTTGGAATATTAAAGGGGGTTACTTGTGTAGTGCTGCAGTTTGATATCGCTATTGCTGCTTAAATTGACGTGAAGTTCGAGAAACGCTATTCACAGACAGACAGACAGACAGACAGACAGACAGACAGACAGACAGACAGACAGACAGACAGACAGACAGACAGAATGAATGAATGAGTGACAAATAGACTACTGTAACCGCTCACGCGCATGCATGCTGAGGGTTAATGATTATGATAAAAAGTAATGTGATAAGTATAACTATATTGCCATAACAATAATAATACAACAATAATTTCCATTTGTAATTATTTTCATAAAATAATTATAGTAATAATAATAATTGGGCAAGCAAAGCAAGCCCCTCTCTTACGAGTCTCAAATGAAATCCAATTTGGGTATATATAATAATAATACATAATATATATATAACTGTCCACTTTCCAATACGTGGCACCCCCGCCTGAGGCACTGTTTCAATTTTTCTCTGCGCTGACTAGCTCTAGTCCTGCCTGTGTGCTACCTGTAACAAAAACCTTTACCAGAAATTTAAAATTTACTATGGGGAAAACAAAATTCTTTGCCATGGAAATGAGGTGAGTCACACAGGAGTACTGAGCGGGCTTCATATCTTCTGGTAAGAAGTAAAATAGTACATTTAGTATTTCCATTTGTCTTGATCTTGTTGATTGCAGCTAGCTAACTATTAATTATGCACGGTTGAGCAGTTATGTAAAGCTTGCTTATTTTCTAGTACAATGCTGCTAGCTATTGTTTGTGTTCAATATACATGTACATCTTTAGTAAGGATATGTCTTATTTATGGGCAATCATATGTCTGACCGACAGTTTTGACAAGCTCACTCTCCCTTTGTGCAATAATCACACACTAGTAATAGTAACAACCATAATAGTACAATATACATAATAGCTATCACCTGCTGTAAGTTCTCTCTAGTGGCTGGGTCTGGAACTTCTTCAATGATGGGTATTAAATCAATCGTTTTGGCACCACTCATAAAATTATAAATTGTGGAGCAAAATACGTTGAAACCTCCACCTCTATGTACTAATGCCATAGCTGAAAGTACTCCAATTTTGAAATAATCAAAATTCTACATGCACATTCACACATATCCATAAGTATAGATAGAGAGTACAGTATTGATATTCAGAAAATAGTATAAGCTAACATTTTAGACCTTGCTTGCAACAAAACTATTAATACACAGTTAAAATGTTTTCGTATTTCCTGGAATAGACCACATGTGGCCTTTTATTTTTAAGTTATCAAATTCTGCAACGACAATTGAGGGTATTGTCTACCTTTTTTGCATTCCTGAATAAAAAAAAAATTAGTAGGACTTGAACCAAGGAATTCTTCACCTCAGGGCATCACAGTTTCTGTGTAGAGTAGGGCGAAATAGTGCATGCATGCAAGGCAATTCGCCGCATTGTACATGAAATAATAATATGGTTAAAAGTAGACATTTCAATGCAACAATTTGTCATGTTGGCTGCTCATTTTATGCATATACGATTTATTCAAGAGCTTTTTACACTCGTAGTAAATAAGGTGCACAGTTTATTTTAAGGACACAATCTAATCATGGTGCTACAGTATGCAGTATGAGTATATAATTACAATTCCAAATGAACATACCTGCACATTTACTGCATTATGTTTAAAGCAACCCATTAAAATTAACAAACTCACCGTCAGTTTCTTCTTTGGGTCAATAGTTGACTTCTCCATTCTTTTGAATGTATTCTTTAAAAGAGTCTCTCCCTACCACCATCTCAAACTCAGAGCTTGTTAAGAATTCTTTTTGTAGCTTCTTGACAATATCAGCAATACTTTTATAAAAGTTGAAAATACTGCTTTAGTTTTATTCTTCATACACAATGTGAATGTAAGTTTTATTCATGGGTTACTTACAATGGAGAAGTAGATATTTCTACACCTACGCCACAATCCCATAGACTTTCTTATTTTTCATGTGAGGCTGTATTCTCTATGTCATTATGGGATTGATCTCTACTGAGTTGTTCAGGTGCTTCTTCAATCTTGGGTGATTCTGGTTGTACTGCTGAAGGTGATATTTGTTCCATAGATCTACCTTCACTAATAATGAAAGTATCTGAGGAAGAGCTGTCATATTCAACAACTGGAAGAGTTTCTACTGCAGGAACTGATGCTGATCCACCAGCAGCTGAAGTTTCAGAAATCTTGTGCCTTTTTGATATAAAAAAAAATGTACTCATTTTTTAACATACCGTTTACAAGAAGTGATATGCTCTCGAAGAAATGACATAGAAATCATTCTCCCACATGTATGACACTCTTCTTGTACTGTGGTCTCCCCCTATTGTGCATTCTAAATAAATACTAATCTACAGCTAACAACTTACATTTACTTACTTCCGGTTGAATTGGATCCAGTGATAAGTCTTTCTGAAATGGACGCACGTAAATTTTGGCGTGGTGGACAACTGCCTTCAGATCAGATAATGTATATATTGTGGAGATGCTATAACATCCAGCATCTTCTCTGCACCTTCAGGTACCCGCAGTAGTTCGAAACCACCACCACTGGACAATTTTGGGAAATGCTCACACAGATTAAAAAAAATATCATGTGCATCTGCATGCACACTTAAAGTAATTCACTTTTCCCCCAAACCTGCAATTTGAATTGTAACTGTGCTCGTTCCTGACTATCAGGAAAACTTCCTGGGAAATTCCTGATAAACATACGAATGTGTGGCTCCATGTGGGTAGCTTTTTTCTTTTCCCTTTACTTCTCTTTCTGTTTTCTTCTGTCTCAGATTTAGCGTATCGTTTTCAGGTTGATCAAAGTATTTTTCAACTTGTTTATCCAAACCCTCCAGAGAGTATGTCCAGACTCACTTTGTTTCAGCAGTTGTGTGCTGTGTTGATGAAATTCGTCTTGGTCTAGGTGATCAAGATTTAGCGTATCGTTTTCAGGTCGATCAAACAACAATATCATGATATGTGAAGAAAGTGATTGACCATTTATATATTTGATTAAATCCACTTGTGAGATGGCCAGAGAGGAATGAGATTATGGAAACAATGCCTGTTTCTTTTAGAAAAAATTTCAGTAAGTGTGTTACAATAATTGACTGCTTTGAGGTGTTCATTGAACGTCCTACAAGTGTCAAAGCCAGAGCACAGACATTGTCAAACTATAAACATCACAATACTGTCAAGTTTTTGATAAGAATTGCTCCACAAGGGGTTGTGACATTCATTTCCAAAGGATGGGGTGTTCATTTAACTGAAAATAGAGGTCTGCTAGACAAGCTCTCACCTGGGAATCTCATTTTGGCTGACACAGGATGTTCAAACCCGTCGACATCCATCTGGGTTAGTACTCCTCTATTTGAGGCATCAAGTCTGCAGGATGAACTGTCGTGAGAAGTCTGGGCTCTGTAGAACTGGTGAGGAGCACAACAACTCCTTTAGCTTGCAGAAGGCCACTTCACAGTGCGAGTCCCATTGAACTTGATTTGGGGCTGTCTTTCTTGTCAGGTCAGTAAGAGGAAGTGCAATAGTAGCATAATTGGGTATGAACTTCCTATAATACCCGGTAAGGCCCAGAAAGGCCCGAACATCTGTCTTGGTCTGAGGAATAGCGAATTCTTGCACTGCCTGTACTTTGTCCAATGCTGGCCTGACCACTCCACTGCCAACAATGTGGCCTAAATAACTGCAGGTCTTCATTGCCAACTGACATTTCTTGGGTTTGGCTGTCAATTCAGCATCTTTCAGCCGGTGCAACACTTGTCGTAAATGCTGGAGATGGTCCTTCCACGAAGTGCTAAAAATCACTAAGTTGTCAATATAAGCAGCTGAAAAGTCATTCAGACCATGAACTAGCCGGTCCATCAATCTTTGGGATGTGGCTGGTGCCCCCTGCAGGCCAAATGGAATCCGTTTAAACTGATAGAATCCAAATGGAGTGATGAATGCCGTCTTGACTCTGTCAGCCTCTGCCACTGGCCTCTGCCACTGGCACCTGCCTATAGCCCCGGGTCAGATCTATAGTTGTGATGAAGGATGCCTCACCCAACTGATCGATCATGTCCTCTATTCTGGGCATAGGATAAGCATCTGAGACTGACACCCCATTCAGCCGGCGATAGTCAACACAAAGCCGCAAACCTCCATCCTTTTTATTCACTAACAATATCGGTGCCGCCCATTCACTGTGAGATGCTTCAATGATATCCTGAGCTAGCATTTCCTGCAACTCCTGCTCCACTTCTGCATGATAAGCTTGAGGTAGCCTGTATGGAGGTAGCCTCACGGGATGTGCTGCTCCAGTCTCAATCTTGTGTTGAACTAGTGGTGTACAGCCTGGCTGATTCTGAAACACCTGGGCAAACTCAGTGTTGAGCTGTTCCTTCTGATCTGCTTTCAGATGATCACTAATTGTGGGTTGATCACTAGGTTCACCGTCTTTCCAAAACATAATGTCCTCCTCCTCTCCTTGCACCTCTGCTGTCATTTCTACCGGGTAGTTAGAACTAATTTTTTGGAGAACTTTGAACTCCTTTAACATGTTGACATGGAACACTCTTCTCCTCTTCCTGTGGTCGTGCATGTCCACCAGGTAATTAACTTTTCCTGTGCGCCTCACCACCTGATATGGCCCCTGCCATTGTGCCAGAAGTTTACTTGAGGATGTAGGGAGTAAGACCAGCACTGGGTCTCCTGGCTCAAATTTTCTAATTCTGGCATTTCGATCATACCAGCTCTTCTGCTTGCCCTGAGCCTTGCTGAGATTCTCTGGACCAGCTCAGCCATTCCTTTCAACTTCTCCTGCGTCGATAGTACATAAGATATGACACTTTCACTGCTCTTCCTGCTGGCTTCACATGACTCCCTTAAAAATGTCTAATGGTCCCCGCACATTTCATTAACATCCATTAATAGATGAATGGTAGCTATGGAAACATTAATGAGGTGCAACAATGTAACCAAAACAATGACTCGGTTGTCCCTGCAACAGTCCACGAGTTCACGGACAGTTATTATTTTCACAAAAAATCATCTTGCTAAATTCACCTTTTCTGCAGTAGCACCATAGCTAATTTCTTTTATCATCCCATTACACAGGTGTGGTGACACATCAGAGCAAAATGTTTTGTTCTGTAGAGAACCACTTTCCAACAAGTTCAGAAAGAATTCCGATCTTGATGAGCTCATTAGCCTTCATAAAGGCACAAGTTATAAATGGTTCGTCCAAGTATAATATTCTCTGCACAAATAAATCCTGCTCTTGCCAAGTATGATGCAGAACAAATTTTAATTTAAGCCTGAACTTGGAAATAATAGCTGCTATGATATACATCCAGGAAGAGTAACCCACATATGTCGTTAAGAAAAAATTCTGACTCACTTGCATTAAGAAGAAAAGATTCACTTTGACATAAATAAGGGCACTTGATTCCAGAACTCCAACAGCACATTTAATTGTACCATACGGTGATGCACCTAAAAATGGATAATTTGGGTCAAGTACTAATCCGCTTTTTGAAAGTGAGAAGTTCAAATGTTTACTTATTGCCTTCTTTTTGTATGCATCATAAGTAATCTGTTCATGCTCACACCCATAGCAAGTAGCCTTGGAAAAATACTTAGTGGTTTCAGGATAACAATTAGCTTTTACATGAGATTTAGCTGGTTGTGTGATATCGGTGCATACAGCAGCTTTCAATTGTGATGCTGTTATGCGCCCAGCTCTTTGCATGCTGAAACCAAAATTTAGATTGACTTTTTTGGTCTTTGGTATATATATAATTCTACATTTTTCACCAAATCTCATGCTAGTTCACATTCATCATATATTTTTTCACACTTTTTCAATAACAAATTGAATGGTAATGCCTTGTTTTCTATATTACATAGACATTCCAATGATACTGGAAGGGTTCCTTTGATTTAAAGAGGCTTATAGGACTCACAATAGTTTGGAACTAATGATAGAATAGCATGTTTTCCCTTGCTGGCTAAGCTTTTATAAAAAGAGTCCAGTTCTTCAGCAGATGGACACTGAATGGAGCTAGATTCCTTATCATTGCTAGTAGCATTACTGGCAACCTCAGTTTCACTCTTCTTCCACCTTAGTGTTGGAGTCATAAAATCAATGCTTGCTATTTCAGCATATTCAACATTTGATGGAGGAAGCCATGAACATGGCATTGAAGTGCATGACTGCCCTCTTTAAAACCGTGTATTTGCTTCCAAGGTAAATAAAAGGACAGCAACATGCGAACATGCCTCTCCAAGCCCAGCCATGCAAGTGCAGTGGGCACAAACTACAGTCCCATCTTTTTTAGCAAGAATCTGAGTAGCTGGAGGTACAGAAAGTCGTTGAGAGTGGCGAACTGAAGCCATTACTAAATGTGACTCTGAATCAGGAACAGGTACTGCTCTTCACTTAGCAATTCAACCATTCACAAAAAAATTGTATGAATCAAGGCTTTTATATGCTTTCAATCTTTCCCCTGTATACTCACTGGTTGTTTGAATAAGATAGCAGAAAATATCCGGATATTCTAAGGCTGGCCATTTTCCCCACGTATCTTGATCAACCCCCGCTAGATCATCCAGGTAAGGGTCCTTCAGACCTCTAAGCTTAGCTATTTTTTCCTTATATCTCTCCCTAGAAGAGTCATCCAGGGAATGATAATAAGGGGAGTAAATAGCACTTTCGGGAGAAGCCATACTCAGCCAAACACTACCTGTGTGAATGGTAATCGGCAGAAAGGCCAGGAGAAGCCACACTACTGTAAAATCACCATGCGCACCCCAAACCTTTTGCCACTCAAAATGGTGACGTAACAACTGTTGCTAAGTAAACGTAAACATTACATCACTTCCTGCATAACCTCTATACTTTTCCAGTCAAATGCAGTAGATAATTTTTTTTTGACTTCGTACTACTACATCCATGAAAACGGTTACAATATGGTTGCTTTCGCTGGCATTCTACACCAAAGTTTTGAAGTGTAGACTGTCTTGTTAATTTGGCTTGTGGACTGGAAACAGATTGCTGCATAGTTGACTGAGGTGTGACAGACCTAGACAAACAAGGAGTAGTAGACTGCTCATGAAGTGGCTGTCCAGTAAAGTGCAAAGTGCACTGGGGTGTCACAGATCTAGCTGAGCAACTGGTTCGTTGCCTATATACAGGTGGTTGAGAAGAGAAAGACCTAGACAGACAACCAGTAGTGGATGGTTGCTGAATAGAATTCTGAAGTTCCATATCTTGAAGTCTCATACCAAGCAAATTAGACAAATATTTACCTCTTGTTATAGTTAGACCTAGGGTAGTACCAACCTTGGTTTTCCAACGCATCTGCAGCAGCATGTATTTGTATTTGCACAGTATTTGCAGCCTCTCGCAATGACCTTGAAGCTGACATGGTCTTCTTTTTGCCAGGTGCTGTTGCGCGCGCGTTAACACAAGTTGCTACAACCACCCCGTTGACACGCCCCTCAATTTCAGATTTCTTTCTGTCACAGGTAGACACGCCCCTCCACTCCAGATGATACGGTGAAAACTTCGATTTCTGTACCCACTGGTGGACACCCCTCCACTCCAGATTACCGTATCCACCGGGTGAAAATGCCCCTACACTCCCGCTGACTTGTCTACCCTCCTCATAAAAACCCCCGTGTATTATCCTAATTAGGAACCCCACCCACCGTAAAATTGTAACGTCAATTTTGGCACTAATCACCTCCCATACAAAACAACCATAACAACAAACAACTCTCTAGCCTCAATTTTATTTCCTTTCTCGGCAAGCTTTTACAGACGTGGCACGCACGGCAGCAATGGAATAACCGCAGATTACGGACTATAATTCTTTACGGAAATTAAAGATTCCGGCCTGGAACAATCATTGACGATTTATACCTGTTCTGTCTGTTGCTTTAGTATGGACACCCGGTTCAGGAATATTGCCTAGTTCGGGAAGTAGAAATCAAGGGAATGTACGTAGTCCTGGAAGTACGTTACATTCCAAATAAACTCCACCCATTCATGAGCCACGCCTACTGTCATCATACTACTGGCTCCGTGCTCCTTCTGTGGGTTTAATGGCTCGTCGATCTTTTGTCCTGCAGCCTCTAAAATGGACTTCTAGACCTGCTTTCGGTGCTCCTAGCAGGAAGAATTTGCACCAAGGCTTGAATATCTCAGGAACTTCATTAGACCAGACAGAGAGTAGTGAAAATATTCCTAATCCTAATCCCTCAGCATCTGTTGCATCGAGGTCTGCAGATGTGCTGGAGAATGAAATGCAACCAGTTTTAGAGGAGCCTACTATGTACTCCATAGAGTCAAAATCATCTACCATAGGTTGGGCGGCAATAAGAAAGAAAATGCTATCTGCAGTTACTGAAGCAGAGGGAATGCCTACTGATCAAACTTGCACACTTTGCCAAGAAAATTATGCCCTGATAAGATGCTTGCAATGTGGACCTCAGTATTACTACTGTCAGACTTGCATGGATTCTTTGCATTCCCGGTTTAGTATCTTACATGCTGCGGAGAAATGGATGGTAAGTGATTATGATTTGTGTTGTGTTGTTTAATACCGTCAGTTTAATTTGAGCCAGGTCGATGGCAAAAGTAAATATATGCAAGTTTCTCTTAAACGTAGAGGTTGCGTTTATAAGTTAATGCTATTCTCTGTACGCAATATCTGTGGCCTCGTTTACCACATTCTGAACTCCTTCCGGACGTCCATGTATGAATCGTGTGTGTGTGTGTGTGTGTGTGTGTGTGCAAATACCAATTTCAGGATAGTATCTAGTAGTACTCTGACGATATGCTGCACCCTGTGCAGTTGAATTGAGCTGCATCAATGGTAAACAGTACTCTCTTCTTTCTCTTTTTATAGCTCACAAATATTTGGTTTTCCCTTCTGTTAAGGTACTTGTGACTTATTTCTTAATTATGTGACATTGTTTCTAAGTGTTTTGTGTGATACGTTACTGTAATGCATTCTAAAATGGTCTCTGGGTAGTTGGTGACTAAAACTGACTGATTTTCAGAGCCTTGTACAATAAAAAAAATTTCGGGCTGAATGACACTCCAAGGTAAGCGTTTCAGTAGCCATATTTAAAAAAAAGTTAAGTACCACTGCTTCCATTTCAAGTTGTTGTTTTTTTATTACAGGAAGTACTGCATCACATCAACGTATAAGCAAAAATCTAGAACGTTATATTGGATAATCGTTTTTTTAATTGGAGAAGTGTGGATGAACGGCGAGTGCCATATGGCACTGATGCTGGTGAATGGGTTAATAAGTGGTACACTTCACGGGCAACACAATTTAAAATCAGGATGTTTGGATGTACATATTGTGGACCACCGCTGCCGCCAGTTGTGGGGGGTTGCGGTTGAGAATTAGAGTTTTTACGTCGATTCCAGCCGCACCGGGTATTACGATAAGCTGCCACCAAGTTCCGTGGCTCCTTCCTAGCGGCGTTGTTGTTAGCTACCCTTTACAAGCCACCAACCGATCAGTGAGAGTTTAGGCGTTTTAATCCAAACACACACAAACAGTAACAAGAAAGACAGAATTAATAGAACAAAGACAAAACTAAATTAACAGACACGTGCTCCCACTTTATTTAGGAGCACCAAAACAATCTAAACCATGCACACCTCACATGACTATACTTTGCACACGACACAATGACACAGCACAATACTACCTCTCATGGCTATAACACTCTAAATAATGCACACACATAATGACTACAACTTTGCAAACGGCACACAGTCAAATGTTCTTTATCTCTTCTCCTCTTTCTTCTTCTCTCTACTGCTCTCCAGCCCCACACATGTGTATTTGTACTTTGACCCTCACTTTTATGTGATGTTTAAACAACCCTGGTTACGTCATAAAAAATCTGTTGGTTTGTCAATCCACACCTGTAGCCAAGAAAATTATTTTATTTTATTTTTTAGTTTCGACATCTGAATAATATGGGATGCAAACAAATATTAACCTGCAGCGCACATGCACGATAAGGTTGTAGTAGTTGTCCTGTCTATTTGTGTTGTGTTTGTTAGAGAATACTGCCAATTATCCATTGATTTACGTCCAAACTGTAACCATTCAACCTACCTGGGCACAACTCCATTGTTTTTTTAATATGTAGAAAAGTACTGCAGTGTTAATTACGTTTACATGTGGTAATATTGTCACTCAGTGTGTTGTGCAAATTGTTCCTTTTTTATGACAACCAGGCAATTTCCCTTCCCCCCCCCCCCCCAAAGGTGCTTGCCCAGTACATCTCTTGCAAAGAATAGACCCAGTCACTGTCGCTTCTGAAGTTAATGTCACTGAAAACGTAGTCAAACTTGATAGCTTTGCTATAGAAATATTTTGTTGTGATGGAAATGTAAATAGAATTTAAAAAAATTTGTTTAATTTAGGGAGACCACTATGTACCATTGCTGCAGACTCACCAATTTGATGTACGCCCTGCTCATATTTGTTCTAGCAGGAGGATAACTTCTCTTACTTGTGTGGATGAATATGGTAAGAATCCTTCTGTTTTTCTACACCTGTAACTTTTGCCAATATTGTAGTTCTTGCCATACTTTTGTTATTAGCACAAAAAAAAAAAATAGACAATAACTTAACAAGTTAGTGAATGCCTTTCTCCTGGGAGATACAGGAGATTTATTTCAATTAATATTTAGTATAATTGTAAGGAAATTATTTCATGCACACGAGGTCTTTTCATGAGCTAAAGGAGAGTGAATTCCCTAATGCATAGCTCATTGCATATTTCATCAATCACTATGTTACCTACCAACAGAAAGCGAAAATATAATAATTTCACTTGTGATGGCACAGAATTGTGTAATGGCAAAGAGTTAACTTACAATTATAAGCTGAATCAAAGCATATACCCTATTTTTCTATGCAATAAGAATATTATAATGCTTCACCAACTTTATGTAATTCAATGAGGCTGCAAAAAAATACAAATTGTTGAGACCACATAACAATAAGTTAGTAGACATGTGAGCAAGTCACATGTACCATATATATAAAATTAATAAATACCTCAGAATCTCGACTGACTTCACCGTACAGTGTCTTCCTCACTTTACTTGTTCATCCATTACAAATGCCATATGGTATTAAGCTTTACTATTGATGACGGCTTTTCCCAGTCATATGATTATCTGGTATTCAAATTATTTAATGCCGCTGTTTCAGTTTAGAAAGACATCATTATACAAGAAAGCGTCAAGCGTTTTGATTTGTGAAGGCTATTAAGACCAAAGCCAGCACTGAGGGTTAATACCAAGTAATTTTCTCACTTAAAAGTCTGACAGCAAAAGCATGGTTTTAATTAATTGGATACTAATTAAGTTAATTGAGTGAGTTAATGTTTGTAATTAATTATAGGTGCATACCATTTAAATTAATAAATATGTAGTCTCTGAGACAATCTCAATTGCCAGCAACTATTTTGTATCATAGGTGGAATGAGGATATAGACCTGCATTACTAGACAATGGTTCACATTAAGTTGGCTAATGTAGTTTTGATAGCAGTTCCTTAAAATGTCTGCGATTGTTTTTGTTTTTTGTTGTTGTTTTTAAAGTCAACAGTTGCAATGAGTGGTTACTATGGCATTGAAAAGTCTTTGCTGTATTTACATAATTAAAAAACTTGACTTTTTTAGTAGCTGGAATGTTAGGAGTAAAAATTAAGTTGTTTTTTTTTAAACTAACTAGGAAATCTCGCTTGCCATTTGTGCTCAAGTACACCACTAGTTATATATATATATTTATTCCACTCTAGATATCTTCACAATGATATTTTTAGGTACATGACCCATGCATTTCACGCTGTTATTTCATGCTGTACTGTGCAAGCTCATTATACCCTACTCAACAGGGGTTAGAGCAGCTGCTAAAATATCAGCTGGGGGTGTGGGTAGCCCCTACAACCAACTTAACACTGTGAGTTACTCTACCTGTGAGTTCCTACCTGTGGGTTACCCTACCTCTAGTACTGACTACGGTAGTGAAGATATCTAGTGTTAGTGAAGATATCTAGTGTGGTAAACCACTTATTACACTTGTCAGAGTTTTATGGCGAAATATTTCACTCTCAGGCTTTATTTTCACTCTCCTAAATTATACCTGCTCGTGAAATATCTCTTGCCATATCACACTCTGACTCATGTAATAAGTATTATATATATATATATATATATTATATATATATATATATCCCAAACTTATTTGTATGCAGCTTCGCTCGCTTTAATTATGAAGCTTTGTAGAACTGAAGTTATTGAGTTTACTGTCTGGTGGTACATGTTTAGGAACACACCATTCCATAGATTTCACTTGCTGCAGTTGTGAGCCTCTTCCAGTGACATTAGCCAGAGCAAAGTTGTGGCCAGCCACACCCCACCACCCTCAACTTGTTTTTACGTTTGGCCTTTTGGACTGGGCGGAGGCACTAATGCTAGAAGCACATGTGTCCATCAATAATTTCTGTAGATCCCTCGCCTTTAGATGCCAAATTGATTCATTGAAGGTGATGTTGGAACTTTGTTTTGTTGCTATCACAGTAAAAATGTAATATTTTTACAAGCTTCTCAAATGTTTTATTATTATTTTTAGAAAAGAAATATTTATAAGTCAATGATAGATTCTTTTGAAGAGTTCAGGTAGGTGGAAGGGAGTATGAGAATGAATCAAATTTAATATTATAACATGCAGATACTTAAAACATGAATTGCGACACTTGAATTATATATCATCTGAATTGGATTTGGGTAATGTCTGTCCAGCTTGTCCCAAGGTTTGTGTAGTTTTTTTTCATTACCAGAAATATAGAGCTTGTAATGTATGTGTGTTAGAATGATGGCAAAGTTGTCTACGCTATGGATGGTTTATTTGGATTGCCGAGGAAGAAGTCTGCAGGACACAGTCATCGTGAACCACTTCATGGACATTTATGGTTTTCAAATCAATTGGAAGTAGATGAATTTGTTGCTGAATATCAACACACTACAGGAAGGAATGATGTAAGAAATTATTTATTTAGTTACATTACAAGTATGAATCCTTGTTCAGGATTGCAGCAATTTTGTGGCTGGCAGTGCTCTGAGAAGTAAAAGCAGGTTTAGGGCACTGGATGAGACAGCTATTTTTGGATGTGCATGCCGCCATGAATTTCCTATGAAGTTTATCAATTTGAAGCATGGAGAAAGGTGAACACATACTCTCTTTTTTTTCACATGTGAAATACTTGCAATGTTGTAGGCTTGGATATGCAGTGTATATGCTGGACAAGATTATTGAAGCTAATGAATCCACTAGCAATAAACTATATGTGATGTATGATATTGCGTGTAGTCTTCAAAGTCATTTGAAAGTAAGTGAAATTTGTATGATCTTTATTTTGATAATTTGGTTTCATTATTAGTCATCTCATCGGCGGGATATATTGGAAAAAACTACTTTGTGTTTGCCCACATTCCATTCCTTTGGCCACAAAGTATCTTGTCAGGTGAGTTTTATATCAATACTTTCAATGCCATAGCTACCATTTGCCGGAACTGTTCGACTTAAACATAAAACAAATAAAAAAACAATAGGCATTTCTGCTCACACTGCCGTAAAAGCTGTGTAAAGGCATTTTATATTTTTATTTGCTACTAAAACATTTACGTTGTGCTATTCTTTAGCTAAGCAGTAGCTGTAACGCACAACACTTTCACACATTCATGTTTACTGAACATACCAAGACTTACCTTCATGTTAAACAATTGAATGATGTGGGCAAAGATTGATACATCATAGGATTCTGTTTAGGGAGTGTGGGACAGGGTCGGCCTCCTAGCAAATACAAGAACACGAGGGTCAAAGTACAAATGACATACGTACGTCCAAACATATAAACCAACAAGTATCTCCAATTTTGAATTGTGCTACCCCTGTACGTGTCTCACTCGCTTCACTTTCACTTCACTTGCTCACCAATAAGTATATTCCAAAAATCAATGAAGCTAACTTATTTACATTTTAAGTTAGGATGCTTAGTGTGTAAATTATAATAGTTGCAGTTTGGTCCAAGGCGATGCTCGGGTATTGGTCTCAGTGACGGGGAAACCATGGAGCGTTTATGGTCATATTTGAGAGGATTTAATCGGATGACTAAAGAGATGAGACCTTCTCATCGTACAGATGTCTTGGCCCATGGACTTGTGTATTATGGCATAATGACAAAATCAAAGCTTGGTGAGCAAATCAAATAAATGGGTATGTCATGAATTTTTGTCCCACATTGAGAACCAGGTTTTTTTTTTAATTATGACTGGATGAAAGAATGACCCCCATTTCCATAGCATAAAATATTAATATATCTGTAGACCAAAGATAGGCTGTTGAAGGAATATGTGGGTGTGTGTGTTATATGTGTGTGTGTGTGCTAACAAAGACATCAAAAAATTATTTTATACAGCTAATCTTTTGCTTATACGGTGGGAAAGAGCGAAAACAGTTGCACAAATTTCAGAGGAGACATTAAATGAGCTGCTTCCAGAGGGTGAATGTGATAATTGGGCCATTGTTCAGATGTGGCTATCAGAAGAAGTCAAGTCGTATGAGTGTGCTACTTCCATAGCAGCAAGTACGAGTATAATAGGAAGTATGGCTATTGTGACAAGTTATTTTGTCTTGTATGTAGGACCAAACCAGTGGAAGACTATGTATTATCACACACTTCATACTTACTACGACTTACGGTGAATTATACCCATATTATATTTTGTATGGTATTACAGTAGGATGTTTTTTTATTGGTGAGTGAGCGAAGTGAGTATGACATTCTCAGGTGCGACACAATTGAGATTCTGTGAACTTTAAATAAATAAAAATTAATTTGTATTGTACGTGTGAGGTTGATAAAACATTTTTCACTTGCTTTTGATATAGATTTTTAAGTTATAAGCTAGACTTGCTTGCTTATCATTTGTGCTGTAGTTTTTAATTAAAAATTGTTAATTTCATGAATTAAATTTCAGGACCAGGGTCTTGTCAGATGATGTCAAGTCTACTACACAAATGGAACTGGCAAGGTTAGTTAATCAATAGAGTTGACGTATACTATTGAACACATTAATTTTATGTGTATACGTATTAATGTATATGTGTGTATGGGTGTTGGCGATGTGTGTGTATGTATGTGTGTATGGGTGTTGGTGATGTGTGTGTATGTGTGTATGGGTGTTGGTGATGTGTGTGTGTATGTGTGTATGGGTGTTGGCGATGTATGTGTGTATGGGTGTTGGTGATGTGTGTGTATGTGTGTGTATGGGTGTTGGTGATGTGTGTGTATGTATGTGTGTATGGGTGTTGGCGATGTGTGTGTATGTGTGTATGGGTGTTGGTGATGTGTGTGTATGGGTGTTGGCGGTGTGTGTGTATGTGTGTGGGTGTTGGCGATGTGTGTGTATGGGTGTTGGTGATGTGTGTGTATGTGTTTGCATTAAGTACTGAGAAGAAACTGAAGGAAATAGAACAGAATCATTGTATCTCTCTAAGATGGAAACCGTCCGACAGAGAATATCAGGAGATGGAACAAGCATTGCTAGGAGAAAAGAAAGAACAGTTGCTGTTAGCAATTTGGAAAGCTGCTAAAAGAAGGGCATTCTTGCTTAAATTAAAAGCCAAGTATGCCGGTAGGTGTCTGTTAGTGGCAAGTATAAGTGAAACGAGCAAAATGCTCTCAAATGTAATGTAATTTGAGATTATTTATTTGTTAGATTCTTTATATTATATGTGAGATGTTTATTTGCACATGCACATTTTTAAGCTGGTAAAGTATTTCAAAATTTTTATGCAGATTTTTAGCCCACTCATCTAGCATTCATCAATTTTACTGAACAAAATTACGTTATGCAAGCCACTCGTCATGTTTGCTGTTGTACATCACTTGTAGTATATTATGTTTTTGTTGTGTTGTTGCTAGCATTTTCTTTCATGTATTGTAGATGGCCAAAAGATTGCAAAGCGACTTGCAAAACAGATAACAAAAGAAACTAAAACTATAAAGGATATGCTCTTAGAACACAACATCACCTTCAGCACTGCAACTGGTGATCTTCCTCTTTCATTGGCATTAAATCTGGAGTACCTATCTAACTTGCTGTCTGTGGTCCATTCTTCTCCTGAAGCGAATCGAAAGCATACCATAATTGAAGAATATTTGTTGATGATGAGAAGTCGTGAAGAGATGGAACTTATATCAAAAGAAGTACAAAATAGTATTCACTATTATTCTTGTAAGCTCAATATTATTGAAGCTGAAATTCGCAAACAATCAGAATTTGGACAATCTGCCTATGCCATGGGTGCCAAATGTTTACTGACTAGTTTCTTTCAAAGAATCAGGAAACTTCAGCAAGCTATGGAGTCAACTGACAGAGCTATAAAGGCATCACATGTCAAGGAAGTGATTACCAGCAGTGACTCAGAGTCAGACATTGATTCAGATATAGATGAACAATAATTTATTTTTTTTGATAATTTGTAATGTTATCTATCACAGTTTATTCAATAATCATTCCCTCACTTTCAATTGAAGAAATTTATCATAGCTAATACCCACCTCAGTCGGTCAGCTTGGATAGCATAATACGTAGTTTTTAGCAGTCAGATAACATATCCCCATTTCTATGATTGTTTGCTGGCTATTCTCCCAACTCAGGTAGTCTGCTACTTCACACTACCGGCTTTTCTTTGTAAAGAATCTTGGTAAATTGCTTGTGCTGAAGAATGAGTTTTTTGTTTTGTTTTTTGTGGGGAATGACTAAAAAAAAAATACAAAGTACATACAAAACAAACAGGACTCATGCTCCATGTGGCAATCAGCATAAGTACAACAAGAAAGCAGTTTCATACAGTGTGTGAGTTAATCACTTCAACAACCATAACCATTACTACAACTACCATCACAGCTCCAACCATCTACTTAAGCTCTGGAGCAGACTGGTGCTATATTTGCAAGTTTATATGGCACTGCAAAACCACACCTTAGCATAAAGTTCATCACCAGACTTGGTTTGCATAATGAGCCACTAAATCCATAGTCTCGTTACAGTTCATTAACATTTGAACACATTGTCATCATATCCAGAAAAATGATTCTTTTACAACAGGGTGCAGTAATGCTGGGATAGTGTATGTCATCTTCTATTTGTCCACAATTATAATTATTATTGTATACCCGATATACTACTATAGTATTGTTTATCCCACCACCCACATGTTTATTGAATTAAAATCAATTTATTTAATAATAACATTTGACAATATTATAATTCATAATGATGACACAAGCACTCAGTTCAAAACATGAATGAATCACTGTTTCTTGTTAGCATAGTAGTCGCCAAACAAAGGCTTACACTTTTTACAAAGCCATTTTTTGCTTCGATATTCGCTGACATTAGCAATATTAACACACACATTGTGGAACCACCCAGAACAAGCCACACACTCAATCATATCATCAATGTCACTGTTGTATGGCATACGACAATCGCAAAAAATGTCTATTTTAGTGGTAAAAGTAACAGCTTTACCAAAAGGAATTCTCCTCTCCTTTAGAATAGGAAAACGTTGCAATTTTCCATTCTTCAAACAAGTAGATAAATGTGATCTCATTTTCTTCACATTCCATATAACTTTTACTGGATTATATCCATATGCTAACTCTGTCATGTTAGCAATGCAAAACAGACCACAATCGAACTTGTTGGTTTGCTTCATAATGTTCATGATGTCGACTCTGATATCTTTAGAAGTGGGCCGAAGGAATGAACACACCTGTTGCATTGTGTTAGAGTCAATATCTTCTGAGAGCAAGCTATCATAGATCATCACTCTGCTTGATGAACTTCTTCCCGAATTGACATCAATATTGGACACCAAAATCCAATGGTTTCCTTTAATATGTAATATCTGTAGATACTTAAAATTCCAAGGAAGCACTTTAAAGGTAAATTTTGTTCCAAGAAGTGGACTTTGTAGGCCATGAATATCAAATGTATGCTTCAGTAGTTGTTGAGAGGCAAAAATGATATTGTCATTGAGCCACTGGTGATTTTCCAGAACAATGTGGTCAGATTTTAACAACCCCAGGCTTGATATCCACATATTGCTGTCGGACTGAGGCATCTCCATTGGTTCTGAAACTACAGATGAATGTGTAATGGTAGTTGTTGAATCTGTACATGTTGAAAGCATTTCTTCAGAATGTGAGTCAAGCACTTGCATGGGAGAAGTGGGTGGAATTATAATAGGCTTAATGCTTGTTGATGAAGTTGTAGATACACATGGACGTAAACATGAAGCCAGTTTATGATATGTAGATGATTGTGGGGTTACAAATGACTGTGAGCAAGTATACGGTTGCAGATATGTAGACGATGGGTCTGTAGACAATTGTGGGTGTTCAGAAAACTGTGAAGATGTACACAATGTGTACAATGGAGAGGGTGCAGATGATTGTGGGTGTGTAGACAGTTGTGGACACATAGTTAATTGAAGATGGGCAGCAGCCGGTTGAGAAAACTGTGGGCTTGTTTGAGGTTGTGGGTGTGAAGACGACCGTGGGCGTGAACTTGAGGATGAGTGTGTAGGTAGTGGTTGGCATGTGTATGATGGGTGCGCAGCTGAGGGTAACTTGGTAGCTTTCAATGGCGGTGTAGATGACGATGGGTGTGCAACTGAGGGTAACTTGGTAGCTTTCAATGGCGGTGTAGATGACGATGGGTGTGCAACTGAGGGTAACTTGGTAGCTTTCAATGGCGGTGTAGATGACGATGGGTGTGCAGCTGAGGGTAACTTGGTAGCTTTCAATGGCGGTGTAGATGACGATGGGTGTGCAGCTGAGGGTAACTTGGTAGCTTTCAATGGCGGTGTAGATGACGATGGGTGTGCAGCTGAGGGTAACTTGGTAGCTTTCAATGGCGGTGTAGATGACGATGGGTGTGCAGCTGAGGGTAACTTGGTAGCTTTCAATGGCGGTGTAGATGACGATGGGTGTGCAGCTGAGGGTAACTTGGTAGCTTTCAATGGCGGTGTAGATGACGATGGGTGTGCAGCTGAGGGTAACTTGGTAGCTTTCAATGGCGGTGTAGATGACGATGGGTGTGCACTGAGGGTAACTTGGTAGCTTTCAATGGCGGTGTGAGGGATGACGATGGGTGTGCAGCTGAGGGTAACTTGGTAGCTTTCAATGGCGGTGTAGATGACGATGGGTGTGCAGCTGAGGGTAACTTGGTAGCTTTCAATGGCGGTGTAGATGACGATGGGTGTGCAGCTGAGGGTAACTTGGTAGCTTTCAATGGCGGTGTAGATGACGATGGGTGTGCAGCTGAGGGTAACTTGGTAGCTTTCAATGGCGGTGTAGATGACGATGGGTGTGCAGCTGAGGGTAACTTGGTAGCTTTCAATGGCGGTGCTGGAGTTGTGATTGCAGAACATCTGGAACACAGTACCGGATTTGAAGTGTCCGCTTCCACGTCTACAGGTAGTGCTACAAATATACAGAAAGTATGAGTTACAGAATGAAATCTAAATGTTGCACAATTATACCATTGAGCATAGCAGCTCGGACAGACTCTACAAAAGGTCTCTCCATCAAATGTGCCAAGTCTGTTGTGTATGACGTCTGTAAATCATCTTCAAAATGTCCAATTGCAAGGACTTGGTAGCCAAGTTTTTGTAAAGCCTGAATCTGAAATCATATCATAATAGTTGTAATAAAAACTTTACACATTGCATAATCACAATTGGGAGAGGGGGGGGGGGTGGAGGAGGGATAGGCGAAGTCCCAGTGTTTTTCCTCCTCTGTATCAAACACTGCCTATTATAATTTCAACACTTCAGTCATTAATGTCACCTTATGGAAGTTAACTGAAATGACATAATAATACTTGCTTTATGCAAACCGCTCAGTTTTGAGAAACTAAACCTTTGCATAGGTTAGGGTCATCAAACAGTAGCTAAACATGTTCCACAATACATACAAACTAGTAATATCATAATGTAACTTTAAGGGGCACATTTGCCTTCTTAGGCAAAATGCAATGATTCCTTGCCAGTTATGAAGAATTGCACACACCTGGTGTGAACTGTTCTAGACAATATTTAGATACTATACATACATATAGCCCATGAAGACCTTTCCTCACAGCAAGTGGTGTGGGCACCTAAGTTCCATCTGGACCATTGCTGTTTCATGAGAAAAGGTTCTGAATTTGCACCCCAGAAAATGTCAGGCACCCAATCACAGCTGGGTGGACTGGTGGGAGGCACAGGAAGAAAAACCATATGGAAGTTGCCACACACACACACACACACACACACACACACACACACACACACGTGTGTTCAGGTTCGTCTTTTGCTAATTATAAGATTGAACTAACATTCAACTCTGTCTCAAGTCAGCAAGGGTAGCGGGGAGCTTTTACCAGTTCCCTAAGCATCGCGAACGGTTGAGAGTGGCAAAGAATTGGTGGCAGCGTTACTTCTGGAGGACTGGATCACCGAGGAACGCTCTTATCAGCGTTGTTTGGCCCAGGTCTCCATCTATTCCTGCTTCTGCGAAGAAGCGTCTCTACAAGAATTTAATGCTTAAAGGGTTGGTCCTAACTAAAAGAACATTCAAGTATCTCGGACCAATCTAAGACCAGGAGCTGACCAATCATGTAACTGAATTTGCAAAGGCAAGTGACTAAACAATGATAATACTCATATTAGAAATTCCTTCGCTGACCATTGTATGCAACAATTAGATTACAGTGTGATTGGGTCTTCTTCCTCAGAAACGAAGTCATTGACAGTGAAAAGGGATTTATTTCTATAACTTACAGTTTGAGTAGCATTTAAATTTCATGAGGTGAAGCCAAGTTATATTTGGCTACTCAAACTCTAATGCATGTTAACCTTATGTTGTCATAAGTTGACTACTGTAGCAAAACTGGTAGGCGGCACTGGGCTGGTCATTTTTTGGTTGTTCACAATATTTGACATCAGTAGTGATATTTTACATGGCCAAGAGCAACTGTGAATTACAGGATAAATTTCATCTTAGATCAATATATTTTCTACAAGAACGTAAATGTGTGTAGGTATTATTATGTAATTTGAGTAATGCATGTATTCGGCGAGCGAGCGAAGCAAGCGAGATACAATCAGGGTAACACTATTAAAAATCGGGGATATTTGTTCATATATATTATAATATGTTTGGACATATACATGTAATTTTTGTACTTTGACCCTGGCTTTTCTGTGTTGCTCGGTAGTTGACTTTGTCTCAAACGTCATTGAACAGAATCTTCTGGATTATAGACCTTTTACCCATATCATGTTTAGTGTATAGGTATCCTGGCTCTGCCAGGTGTGCATGACCTGCTAGCCACAGCAACAAAATTTGCAATTTGTATAGTCTGTGTATGTGTGTATGTATGTGTGTGTGTGTAGTGAGTGTGTGTGTGTGTGGACTTCACATCTGGATATTTACACACTATAGCTATACATTTCGTTAAGTATGATAATAAATACACTGTCTGCATCATTCGTAAGCTATTTTTTATTTGTCACACCACATTTTGCATAACCGTATCAACATGGCATTGTCTTAGTGGCAAATAGAAACCTTTGTTTCCTAATAACAAGTTAATTGTAAGTGGAACACAGAGCTAACTACAACTACAATCAGTGCTTACTCTGTTCAATTATATTCTGAATATGACTATAATTAAATGTAAATGAAGACTGCTAGGTTGTACAAGTAGATTGCAAAGAGCTTATGCTATGTACACAACTGATGTCTACTGTGTTGTATGTTGTCTGACACGCACACTACATTTCTCCTGGAATGAACAAGTGCTGTGGTGTTTGTAAAACATAGTAAAGAGTGAAATTAGGGATATGCTTTACTATTAATACCAAATCAACTGCAGTTTTGCCTTCTTATTATCATAATCTAACCTGCTCGATTACACTTATTCTTTGTGAAGTTGTCTGTGTAGCAAACATGGAAAGAATGGCCATTAACTCCTTTCAATTCTTCCTGTCTTTACACCAGCATATGCACTAAACTGTATTTTTGGTGGTTACATAATTTGTACGTGTTATTTCATGGCATAAGGCGATATTTTGTGATGATAGAATGTATCGGGTAGAACAGCAGATGAAATACACCATTAGTAAAGCAAAACAATTTTCTACTTGGAGAGTTATGTATTAGCCATACGCCTGTACACTTTCCACTAACACAGGAATAACAATCAGCAAAGACAAAGTTGCTATGAAGTACAAGAAAAACCTGAACAAGCTGTAGCTCTTGAGGTATGGTTAAAATAGCTTACAAAAAATGGGCATGAAAGGTAAAGACCGTAAGATGCCTAATGATGCTCAAGTAAATTTATGTCTGCAAGTGACCACTGTATAAACAAGCACACCTGATGTTGCAAACATGTACTTGTTGTTCCATACAATTAAGAACTCACCTGCAATCCTATTTTGTCAAATAATTTAGCACCTTCACGTTTTACTGCCTTTATACTCAAGGTGATTTCAGTCTCCTCAGGAATGCTCTCCTTCAAAATTTTGTGATCATCTTCTCCCATCTTTCTGTATACTTCAGCAGCCCTAATATTAAATGCTGCTGCTCCATTCTTTCTTGCTTCTTTACCAGCTAAAAAATCGTACATTAGGTTAACATTATAATTGCTTTTAAAGTACATCTTACAATAAATAGCTACCCAAGTAAACCATGGCTGTATTTATTGAAAATATTTGACATTGCCAGATTGTATGCCAATAAGCCTACTAATCTGTCTTAAGAACCAGTGGTGCGAACCTTCAGCACACTCAATCAAATCACATGCGCACATAGGTTAGTAATTTACTCCATCTCCACACATGCCTTTGAGTGAGGAAATTAACATTTATTTATAAAGAAAACTGGGAAAGTATGTATTTTTGGCAAAAAATGAGGGTACTTATCAAGGCTATAAATACTTGGTTTAATTTTAATCTTTTAAAAAGGACTGGATAACCTGCCCTAAATAGATACATATATTGTAATGTCAAGTTACCTGCACTAGCTCCATACTGTTTCAAAAATGCCTGCCACACATTCTGCCGTTGCATTGTCTTCGTTGGTAAGCGAATGTTTTGCGACCTTCGAGAGTGGCGAATTTTGTGGCTCTTTTTTAAAATCCATCTCTGTACAGCATGTGACATTGAAATATTTTTAATTAAATTTATTATCTTGGACAAGAAGCATATGTAAAAGGTAACACTATACTGTAGCTCTTATTTAGATATAACTCATTCTTCGTTGGTCCAGGACTTCAAAAGTATTTAGAAACACTCGGAATATACAGCACATTGTCATGTTTGAATTCACAAATTAGTAAATTAAACTGGAGTGGCAATGCCAACCCAAGCACTAGCTCAACCAGCCATAAAATAGCTCAGTAACACCTGACAGGACGTCACAATTGTCCCAACAAAAATCATTGTATTAATGCTGCGATTCCCAACAACAACTGAGTTTTATTTACACATTTCCTTTTTCATCCAGGAATGTGAAAGGTAATCATAAGTTGGTGTGAATAAAAAAATATAACTAGATAGGTGATTAATAGCACAGCTATAGACAACCAGAAACTTTCAAACCTCACAAAACCCTGGATGTTTATACTGCTGAGTAGTACTACAGTGGAGCAATATTGTACTCAACTGCCACCAATATACGAACACCTTTCGGTGTGAACTGTAAATACCTCTCCCTGGGGAGGAGCCATAATATATTGGATTGAAAGTCCAACTTATATCCAATTTTATATCTTAGCTTATTCTTTCACCACGGGATGTGAGAAATTTTCATTCTTAGTTTAATGATGGACAATTTAGGGGGCATGCCCAAATTATTCGTCATTAAGACGCTAGGGGGGAAGGTGGTTTGTGATGTTAAGGTTTTGAGGGCATTATTTCGATACGAGCTACTAAGAAGAAAATGTCCATTCCACCCTAGTTTAAATACGAGTACTTCGTGGTAGCCTCGTTATCGCCTAGTCTGGCATAGTCGACCCTGTACCTTCCTATATAGGGGGAAGGAAAGGGTCTGGTGAGAGCTCCACATTGGATTCGTACTCACCTACGTACGTGACGTCAACATTAAGGGCCATGTAAAGTTTGCGTTTTAGTGAGCGTTTTTGTCGTATCGTACGTGCACACTCACAGCTCTACTGTATTATGGATGAAACCAACACAGCACTTTGCTTGTTATAATAAACGTTTTCTAAGAACAGAAATCAGAATTGGTGTCTGATTTGTGGGAGGCAATGGTTTAATTAAATCCCCCCCAAAAACATTATCATCATCACCATCGTTATTTATTATTATTATTATTATTATTGTTGTTTAACTACAATTGGTAAATAAAATAGTACATTTACAGAACTAAGATCACACACACACACACACACACACACACACACACACACACACACACACACACACACACAGTGATCTCACCAACTTGGCAAACTCTGTTAAGCCACAAGTAAATCTAGCTCCTCTAAATCTCATACTATTTCCATACATTCTAACAGCCGGGAAAAAACTTTTTTCAACTCCAACAAATCCAGTTTTCAGCTCCAATACATTTGATTACGACTCCAGTCCCGTCAATAACACCATCAATGCATCCAACTTTAATATTTTACCTCTGTATTATTGACCAACAACACTTACTTCTACAGCAACACCAGCACAAAAATATATTTCAATCCTAGCTAGCACCATAAGGAGGTAAAAAACTTTCATTTACAATAGCTTTAACAGCTTGATGCTGCTCATGCATTGCTGAAAGCAATCCCACTCCCTGTTCAGTAGTTTTTGGTCTTGATCATTGTCCTAGAATAGATTGGCCTGCACTGCATAAAAACGCGAGTTAAATTTGAGTGCATGAGTACAATCTCAATGGAATGCCACTAATTATCAATACTGCGATCTGATTGGGCGCAACTAGGTAACTCGGGTATGAATCTGATGTGGAGCTCTCACCAGACTCTTTCTTTCCCCCACGCCCATATATAAAGGAAGGTAAAGGGTCGGCTATGCCAGACTAGTTTCTGCCACTGTAAAAAGAAACACGCCCTGTGATGTTAAAATAAACTGCAATAAACGCCAGATGGGGGGGGGGAGGGGAGGGGCAAGTAATGATGAGTGGGTGGAGTTTATTTGGAATGTAACGCACTTCCAGGACTATGTACATTCCCTTGATTTCTACTTCCCGAACTAGGCAGTATTCCTGAACCGGGAAAGAAACATGCCCTGTGATGTTAAAAGGGGAGGGGGGGGGGGGGCAAATGACGTCAATTTTCCCAAAATAATTTGGGCATGCCCCCTTGTATCTTAATCCCCTTAGTTGTATCTGATTACATTTACCATCAAGAAGGACTAACCTTAACACAATCCTCTGAAAGATTACTATCTCTTGAGACAGCAGCTATCATAGCTGCATATGATCTTCCAACTCCAACCATACCAAACTTATAGTACGTATTCAGTAAGGCTATTTGAGTAGGAGTATGCCTGATTCTCTTTTTCTGGCTGCCTATTTCTTTGTCACTTTCGCAAGATGAAACATCTTCATTATCGAGCTCATAATCCATCTTCAATCAACGGCTCCAGTGGCTAGCTAGCTTCTAGCTGCACACACACCTGTTTTTTATTGTGCTCGCGCGCGTGCTACAATAAACGACACAGATGGATGGGGGGGGGAGGGGCAAGTAATGGTGAGTGGGTGGAGTTTATTTGGAATGTAACCTGTTTTCTATTGTGCTCGCGCGCGTGCTACAATAAACGACAGATGGATGGGGGGGGGGGAGGGGCAAGTAATGGTGAGTGGGTGGAGTTTATTTGGAATGTAACGTACTTCCAGGACTACGTACATTCCCTTGATTTCTACTTCCCGAACTAGGCAATATTCCTGAACCGGGTGTGCTGGGCGACTACTACTACTACGACTACTACTACAACTGCACTTTGGATTATAGAAGTAATTTATTTTTATTTATTATTATTTTATTATTATTATTATTGTTATTATTATTATTATTATTAATTTGCTATTAGAGCCTGTCCAATATTATGACTTAATAACTTGCTCCTCTACATGTGACACACTAAATGCAGCAGGCCGAGATCTAACTAGGAGATCTAACTAGAAGACGAGTATGGCTAAAAATTTCCATGTAGAAATGTATCCAAGTTAGACCATTATGACCATATGATTGTAATGCGCCCCTAACACACACATTACATTACAGTTAAGGAGGTCAGTGATGACAGAGTCTGGTGGATGCCTTGCATTGATCGAACAGGAGAGAATCCCCTCCCCAATTTGGCATGACTTCTCAAACCTTTCTATTGGTTATCAAATTATTGTCAAATTTTACCCCTATAATTATGCCTAAATTACAACAGCAGCTTTTATGACAAAGCGGGAAGGAATCATCAACTAGCTCTTGCCTCCTTTTCATCAAAAAGAAACCCACCAATGGCAATATTATAACAATATCAAATAAATACTTTTGTACAAAACCACAACAGGAAAACAAAAATACAAACTTCAAAAAAAAGTCTTTTTTTTAAACCAACACAATGTTCCACACATGAAGGTCAAACATTAGCAGGATTGGGCGACTTTTTACTAGCGTCTTCATAGTTTTTCTGGTTATGACGAAGGCTCTCGCGACCAAACGAACCAAAGAGATCAAACAATTTCATCTCAATCGTGCCTAGGGGGAATTCCACCACAATACAGACACACGCCGCCACAGAGTAAGCCAGCACTACGTACGCCACCGCATAGGCAGCAACTGACACATCTGTATAGTGGAATGGCCCCTGGAGCTGCCCATATACGACCTCTATTACTACAGGGTGGACCAGATATGCATTGTACGTGATTCTAGCAAGAGGAGTCCACATCTTCATGGAGAGGAAGGAGTTGATGAACCAGCCGTAGCCCGTATGGCATGCGTACACCACAGCAGCTATGCAGAGTGACCAAAGGACACGCCCGAAGGTGATATAGATAATGTTCTCCGCCATAGATGGAACATGGCCATGCCATGTGAAGTAGAGTCCGTACACCAGCCACAGAGCGACGAACGCTGCAACGAACCATATGGTCAAATAAATGGCAATGTTCAAGTACTTCTGGCGGAAATTGATCTTGTATTGCTTGTAAAAGACATAACCAAACATTATTCCTACAAGGTAAGGAGCGATCCTGCCCCAGGGTTTTATATAGATGGCATCTTCAAAATTAGTGGGGGCATCCGGGCTTTGGGAGTAATTGTAGGCAATCTGAGAGAAAACGTTGCTCTGGAAACGGTACACGCCAGTCAGAACGGCCGTGATGAGGAAACCGCACGTCATCAGCCCACCGGAGATGACCATGCTCACTGGGAACATCTTGTAAGCGGTGATGAGGATCAGAGGAGAGATGACGTAAAACTGCATGTCGTTGGCAAGGTACCATGACCAACCCACACACTGCTCAGTGAGCTCCCAGGGGATAAAGTTGTTGATGTACAAGAAGTTGGTCCACCAATATTTGCTGCACTGGTGGGCGTACGGATTGTGCAAGGAGATACGGGGACCGTACGACAGGTAAGGGGTCAGAAACCACGCAAAGAATAGAATGAAACCGTAGCTTGGAGTGAGGCGGAGGTAACGATGGACGTAGTATTGCACGAACGGAAACCGTCCTTTCCTCTTGTTCATCTGTCTCAATACGATGTAAGCTACTAAGACTCCGCTGAGGAAGAAGAAGGTGTCCACGGCAAAGAAAGCTCCTGGGTTAATCGCCTGGAAAGAAAACCTTTCAAGAAGTGTTCGAATTTCAAGGAGGTTGTCCACTCTGATTTTGTCCGTCTGGAACAGCCAGAAGAAGGTGTGGCCAAGGATCACCCAGAACATGCTGATCACACGCAAGCCGTTCAAGTTCGTGATAACGCTGGCATTCTGCTTTGTAGCCAAAAGAGTAGGGACAGTCTGGAAGAGGGAAAATGCAATGATGAAGTCTAGAGGCTTCACTTTAGATCTAGAAGGCTTCTCAATTTTCATCGGTAACAGACGCTGCTTTTCGTTATCATTGACAGCCGTACCATTTATGCTGGAATCATTGTTTATTCCAATATTGGAGTCCTCGTTCTCTTTTTTAATTTCTTTGATGTGTTTCACCACGACATCCACCACAGAGCCAACAATCACCAGGACGAGTAAGATCATGGTCACACACAGCATGACAATGGCTCCAACATTGTACTCGGGACGCTTGGTCTTGGTGCAAAGGACGTTTGTGTCGGTTACGTTTAACACCTCGATGCTACTTAGTAAGAATTTGATATCAGATGGACCACAGTTTTTTGGAACGCAGAATCCAACTGACCAACCGAACGCTTTAAGAATAGGTTCCAAATCTTCAATGGGAGATATCAGTGAAACTGGGTCGGCCAAACAATACGCTGTGTAGTTATAGCTGAAGCATTCGTCATAAGCCGCATCCATGATGAAATTACCTTGCATCAGTCCAGCTCCTTGCTTGCCGGTGGCATCTATTAGAGGAATGAACCCAGCTCCAGGGAACTTCATTCCTGGGATGGTTATGCCAAAAATATCAAGGATATCTTCTTTGCAACTTTCAGACAGAGAAGTGTTGTCCAGTGATGTTTGCTCCTGCAGCATCAGAGGGACGTGTTCTGTCCACAGTAGCTGGATAGATTGCAGCGCTTCCTCCAAGTTTTTCCTCTCCAGATCGTCAAATTTGTCTATCGCTTCTTTGGCAGCTATCAGCTTACTCAGACTGGACGACAACTGACTCATGTCCTGGGCAGCCCCAGTGCGCCAAAGAATGGCTGTGCATGCAGCTAACAAGAAAAGGCTCAACCTCCACTCCATCGCAACGTAAAGTTAGTCCCGCCGCACAGCAACGTCCGCCTTGACACCGGAGCTAAAAACTGCTGAGCATGTTCCAGCGAGCGGTGGTAATCTCTTTGATATGGGATGCATGGCAAGGGGGCGGTTACAGAAGAAACGCGTGATTAGTCATGGTGGTAGATATATAGGGGACAAAGGTTACTAATTTTTTGGCGGGCTTTATCGTCAACAAAAATTTGTCTACTGCTTGCCTTCTTTGCTTTACACCACCACCACCAGCTATCAGCTTACTCGGGCTTACTGTGTTCGCTCCCTACACTGCACCGTGACTTGTACTGTTTTCTCTCCTCGGTAACTGCTTCAGGGTCTATTCCGATGGACAAGTGCTCGGTGAGTAATTTCCTAAAAAAAAAGTTGAGCACCTCAGATTTTTCTAAATGTTTGAACAAGCTGGTTAAAGCTGGGGTTGTGGAGGAAGTCGTCGAGGAGTGCTTGGACAATATGGACGCCAGCGTAGGTCACGATTTAAAGGTGAAATTCTTGATTATACAAACCTTGAGCAGTAAGGACCAGCTTGAAGGAGTTCTCAAAAGTTTTGGCTTCATAACTCCCGAATATGATAACTCTGACCAGATTAGTGAAGACCACATTAGTGAGCTAACTAAATATTTAACACCAGTAGCCTTTAAATATAATGATTTGGGAGTAGCATTAGGGTTGAAGAAATGGGAAATTGAGAATTTATTACACAATTCAACCAAAGAATCAGTAGTGGTAAAGCTGCACACTTTGCTTAGTGAATGCATTAGTAAAGGATTAACTGTGGCTTCATTGACAAATGCTTTAAGAGAAATACCTATGAATGAAGGAAAACTGGCAAATACAATTGAGAAAGAATTTCCTATGCTTGCTAAAAGAAAGCGAGAGGAAGATGAAGAGATGCATGATGTAAAGAGGCCAAAGAAAAACGGGAGGAAAGAAATACTAATGGAGTCTACTAAAAAAAATGTTGAAGTAGAGGAAGGAAAGTCTTTGTTGCTGTACGTTGAAGCAAATCCAGGAGGAGAAGATGATTTCACTTATCAGTGGACATGTCCAGGTGAGGAGGTTGAATACATAGGCAGCACAACATCTGTACTATGCATTAAAAAAGCATGTCTATCCATTGACCAAAATGTGTTCACATGCCGTGTGCACAAAGGAAATGATTTAAATACAGCTGCATCTAGAGATATTAAAATCTCTGTCCACTGCTTACTGGACAAATATCAAGAACAATTAAAACCTATTTACTGCTATTCTGATTCAGAAGTTGTTTGGCCTGAGAGTGCAATGAAAGAAGTGAAAACATTAGATGTTACAATTGTAGAAAGCAAAAAAATAAAATGTAAAAAAACAAAAAAAGCATATACTCGCGAAACTGTTACAGGTAACATTGAGGATACATTGAAAGACAAGGTTATCATTGATTATGATACAATGTGTTCAAATCTTGTTCCTTCAACTAGAGTTCTTATTGAGGGCCGTCCAGGATGTGGCAAGACTAAGCTAGTCGACAGGGTCTGCAAAGATTGGGCCGCAGGAAACACCAAGCTGAAATCAAAGCTGGTGATTAAAGTTTCCTTAAGGCAAATACCTAGTGACATTGATAGCTTGAAACTTGAGCATTTGCTAGACCTGAACTTTTGTCAAAATAAAGATATAGAAAATCTTTGTAAATATGCTTGTGATAATAACGGCAATGGATTCTGCTTTATTTTTGATGGGCTTGATGAAATATCTCTATATGGCCAGTCTAAAAGAATAAATATCATTTTTGAGTTATTTACAAGTAAAGTTTTACCTCTATCTATTGTTATTCTTACTTCTCGTCCATCGGCAACTCATAATTGGAGGCGCTATGCATCAAAGCATTTGGAAGTCATTGGTTTTCTTAGAAGTGATATTTTTGAATTCATAAACAATTATGATTTTGAGTGTGATAGGCTGTCTTTTGGTCTGACACAGTATTTGAAGAGTCATCCTAATCTACTGAATGTATGCTATCTTCCTATAAACACTCTCATCGTAGCTTTTCTGTACAACAGATATGGTGATGATTTCTCGTGCAATACAGAAACTGAGCTTTACAGAGATTGTGTTAATGTCTTATTGGAGCGCAATAAAGAGAAGACTGGAGGTATTGTTGGTGAAGAAACAATTCAAGAATACTTGCATCGTATCCATGAGATTGCCTATAAATCTACTATTGCTGGTAAAGTTGTGATATTTGGTCACCATCTGCAGAGTACCGACAGTCAGGATGCTTCTCTTGGGTTAGTTGTTGAAGACAAAGCAATTTGTTTGAAATGGGAAACCTACCACACTTTTTTCCACTTAACATTTCAAGAGTATTTTTCGGCTTGTCACTTCTCACAGCTATCCAAAGAAGATCAACTGTCTATTGTGGAAGAGAACAAGGATAAAATGTGTTTACGAGAAATGTGGAAGTTTTATTTTGGCCTAGAAGAAGCGATTGATGAAGTTAAAGAAAAGATACTCAGAAACTCACCAGATACGCTGTTTTTAGTTCATTGCCTTTATGAATCCAAAGAAAAAAGAGTTGACGGTGTAAGTTTAGAGGAACTGTCCTTTACAAAGGAGTTCATTAATTCTCGAGATTTTGCTGGAATTGCTTTCGTCCTGTCCACTTTTCCTAAGATAGAGACACTATCCTTTGAATCCTGCACATTTAATAAAGAAGGAGTTCAAGCATTCTTGGATGAAATTGGAAATTTTCAATTATTGTTGGAAGAAGTCAGATTTCGACTTTTTAAATGTCATGGTGAAGACAATCTCTTGTGTGCAATTCGATCGTTCATAGAATCCATGCCATCTTTGAAGATCATTGATTTTATTGATACGTCCATAAAAAAGAAACACGCTGGTATTTTATTTACCAAGCTACGACATGATGCAGTTGAAATTATAAAACTCTCCTCCATTTCAGAAGTAATCGTCGATGAATTATTGGAAGCTGTACCGAACTGGAAAAACTTTGCTGCTTTTGAGCTGACGGAAGTTCCTAGCGGAGGTGTAGTCGAAAAATTCAGAGCCAAGTCCAAACTTGGCTTAATTGCCGAGAGTTTAATTGATGATGATAAACGAGCACTGGATCTCAAAGATCATCGGCTCAAAGGAACACACTTATCAGAGATTTTCAATACAATCTGTGGAAGCAAAAAATGGAAACGATGTCATTCCTTGCATGTTGGCTACTCCGATCTAGGAAAGAGTGAGACTAGCTTGATGGGGCCCCTTTCTAAATGCCTCAATTCATGTAACGAATTGGAAGAATTATATCTGGATCATAACCATATAAAAGGAATTCGGCTCAAGCAACTAAAAAGTGCATTGGATAATTGCCCTCTACTCTCTGTGTTAGACTTGAATCATAATCCTCTTCTCCATGAAGGAGCATCTGTTCTGTCTGGAGTGTTCCAGTCATTGAGTCTTTTGACAACTTTGAATATCTCGAATTGTTCTTTGAAAACCGAAGGAATGAATTTGATTTCAAAGGCATTACCTCACCTTGAAGAGCTCAAACAACTCCATATAAGGGATAATAATATACATAACGAAGGAGCAATAAATCTGGCGAAACACCTACGTCATTGTAAGAAGATTCAAAAGCTTAATGCTGGAAATAATGGAATCGGTGATAAAGGGTTTGCAGCACTGCTGGGCTGCCTGTCAAGAAATTGCCCAGAAATTAATGAGTTCCTCTTGGATGGCAATAAAATTGAGGGTGAGGAAATATTGACTGTCTGGAAGCCTGTGTATGCTCGTATAGTAAAATTCACTAATCTCAGGAACAACCCTATCTCTTCAGATACAATTCAGCAATTAATAGCTGTGAAACAGGAACCTAACCCTGATTCGGATTTAAGACAGAACAGTTTAGCACATGTACAAGCACAGGATTTAACTACAGAATGTCTTATGGACGTTACCGCAAATAAAGGTGGTTGCCATGGTGATGGTGAAGTCGCACCAACAACGACAAGTGACATTTCAGGGAGCACTAGTGAGAATGGTAAGAAACTTGAACACAAACTGCTCGTGCCATTGTTTGATGACCACATACAAAGGGAAGATTCTGGCATTGAAAGTTTTAATATGGAATTGTCGGCTTCCTCGTCAACATTGTCGCTGACGCCATTTTCAGAAGTAGTTACCTCAACCCCAGATCAGCACAACAAGCTCCGTGAATTGAAACAAGGTGAGTGAACATTATGGTTTCGGTTTCACTGCAGCTTTTTACTCTACATTTGTTTCTCTGCAGGTGATTCTGGATTTTCAGAACGAAATACTCAATCTTTAGAAATGTGAAGATCAATAACAATATTCATGACTTTATCACATTCATTGGCTGTCATAGAAACATTTCTAATTATTTTTTCTTTTATTCTTTTTTACATTTCTTAATTTTTTTAAACTCTAAGATGTATGCGGTGTCTATGAAGATATTATAGTATCCTACTCAGAAAAGCACTGCCTGGCATGGCCCAGCGGTTACCTTCTCTGTGGTATCCAGAAGCGAGCTACGCAAAAGATGCCGCGCTGGTGGAAGCCGAAGAAGGGGGGCGGGGCTCCCAGGTTTCTCCGATGGAAGAGGCAGCGCAGTCCAAGAAGCTGCCCATACTGCGGAGGAGAACGCCCACAGTAGTGGTGCCTAAGTTGGCTCAGAACTCTCAGGGGCTACATCTGTCGACCAAAACGAAGTCGAAACAGTCCGACTCGGGTCACTTACCGCAGATAGTCCAGCAGGCCCAGACTTACGATACACTAGAGAAAGCAGAAGAACTGAACTTGCTGGACCTCAGCTCTCTCCCCTACAAGTCTTCTAGAGATAGCAAGACAACTCCAGCCAAGAAATACCCTAACTGGTTCTGTGGCTGGACAGATGAGGAGTACTTTGACCTCCATCGCAGTACCAGCACCAGACCTGCCCCAAGAGAGGTCATCAGACTACAAACCCCCTCCACTGGAGCAAGGCCTTCCCTCTATAACAGATCTACATTTACTTCAGCCTTGAGAAGACGCACACCGTACAAATTCCAACATTTTGCATCGTACGAGGAGTATGCAGAGGAATATCGGCTGGAATACAGCTACACTTCATTACACGTTCCAAAGACGTTGCCCGAAAAAGAAGCTAAACCAACGCAAGAAGTTACATATAAGATTGTAAATGAACGAAGTACCGTCACGCTTCCTATTGAGTTAAAGAATGTGTATCAAGAAGACCCGTACTTTGCTGAGTTGGTCAGCCGTCTGGGAATCAAGGAGCCTCCCAGGAGTAGAGGGGGCATTGTCGACGGAGACCAGAATTTGCTCCAGGGTATGAAGCCTACGCCGCCTTCTATAGTGAAGAAGAAGAAGAATGTGGAGAACATAGTCATATCCAATTCAGGCAAAGTGTGAGTTAGGAAGTGTGTGTGTGTGTGAGTGTGTATGAGCGTGTGTGTGCATGTGTGTGTGTGTGTGTGTGTGTGTGCATGTGTGAGTGGAGAGGTGAGATAGGGAGCTGGGAAAGGCACTAGGTCAGTTACCCATAATAGGTGGGGCAGGGGAAAAGTAGCAAGGTTTTAATTATTAAATTATCACATTTATGCTGCTAAATGGAACAAAAGTTTGTCACATCTTCTTCTGATAGTCAGAGAAAGAGAAGTGTAAAGGTTTACTGACACCTCGCACTTCAAACTAGGAAACTTCCTAGGCAACGAGGGGAGGGGGAAAATAAGATATGTGATATATTTGTATGTTATAATTGTGTTGTATTTAGTGGTGACAGATCTGTTAGTTCGAGGCCAGCCACATCAGACGGACTTTATACCAAGGTAGGCGTCATATGGAAGACAAATAGCACGTCAGAACACAGAGGTTTGGGTAAAGGGTGGGTGTTTGAAAGGGCATGTGCCTAACCATCACTATATACCCAAAGTCACATGTAAACAGTACATGAATTTGCACATGTCATAACAGCAATCAAAAGTGGCCATTATATATATATATATATTTTTTTTTTTTTTCCCTCCTTTTAGAGTAACACTTCTTCCCCTCGTCCGAGTTACCGCCAGACGTCCCAAGTGTTGCCCCGGGTAACACAAACCACACAGATTTCCCAATACATCCAAAACATATACAACAAGCACAACAAACAGAAGAAGAAGCAGAAGCTGGAGCAGCCTGACACTGTCGTGAACCGATACCTCCAGCTGAGGGCCCGGCTGAACGACGCACTGTTGGAAGAGGATGAGGAACGCAGAGGCATGAGCGATATTGACGAGGTAGGTGAGGACTTGGGAGAGGGGCTTACCAGTAGTCCAGGTGAAGACCAGCTTAATACTACTAAATCCAAAGTTTCTGAGGAAGAGTTTGGCAAAGATAACTTTAGAGACGAGGACTTCCATGATAAATACAGACCTGGGGAAAATAAGAGGGTAAAAGATAGAGATGATCCAACGGACAATGGTGGCAAGCAGGTAGGGAAATCCAACAAGGTAGAGACAGGGGGATCCAACAAAGATAATCATCTTGACACGGGTGCCTTTCTTACTGAAACCACGGATTCCAATACTGAGAGTGCAAGCAAAGACAACCATCAGAAAGATGATAAATGCTTAACACAGACGCCAAAAACTCCCAAAATGTCACCTACTGCTAAAAATTGTCTGGATCTAGACCCAAAGGAAAGAGAGAAAATCATCTCGGACACTGCGTACCTGTTAGGGGTGGGGTCTAGGGACTGGGCCAAGACTTACATGAAGAAAATAATGACATCTGACATCTCTAAGGATAGGGGTGGGGCTGGGACACGCCCACCCACAAGGCAATCCAGAGCTGTATCCAGAATGGAATATAGAAATCAAGAACGCTCCAGGGCCGAGTCCAGAATCGGGCATGCAGCAAGCCAGTTGCAATCCAGAGCAGTGTCCAGAATGGAATATAGGAATCAAGAATTTTCCAGGGCTGAGTCCAGAATTGGGCATGTAAGCCAGTTGCAATCTAGAGCTGTGTCTAGAATGGGTCAAAGGAACCAAGATCAGTCGAGAACTGGATCCAGAATGGGAAATAGGAATGGAATTAGGGAAGATATTAGAACCAACACATCAAACAGCATTGGCAATGCCTCTGCTGGTATGGTCCCACCTTCACTTGCTAAGTCAAATTCTAAAAGTGGATTCCAGAATAAGCAGCAAAGATATCGACAAGTAGAGAGGTTCCAAGTGAAGACACTGCCAGAGGTGGCCGCAAGAAATGAGAAGAAGATAGAAGAACTAAAATCCATTTACAAACCATCGGTATCCAAAAGAAAGGGAGTATCTACTCAGTCAGACAGCAGGCGTCTGGGTGGGTCCATGTCCAGATGTGTCAGCAGGCAAGGCTACAAACTGAATGGATCGGCAGCCCATCAAGTTAAACCAGAGGCACAAGAAGCCGACTTCCGACACAGAATAAGAGAGGAGCAATCATCTGGATCACAATTTCCCAACAAGAAGCTGCACAAGTCACAGAACAGCCGAACGATGCCACCCATTACCAGCGTCACGAGCCTAGATGGCAGCTGTCTGTACTGGAGCGAAATTCCCAGAAAATCTAGACCCCCAACTGGAAAGGGTCGTCATGCCACAGACCTGGTCAAAGTGCAAGGCCTGGACCAGATACTACCACGGATCAGAAGTCATAATAGCGGCCACCTTGCCCCGCCTACCACCCCCATACCAATGGCTTCCCTTCCTGAGACAAATTAGGTTTTTATTTTTAAAACATCAGCCTCTCTGTTCACCACTCAAATGACAGTTGTTCCTCTGGCAGCAACAAGGATACTGAGCACTACAGCAATCATAATAATCATCCATTAAGACTTGCTATTCTTAATATTTGTAAAAACAAATCGACTGAGACATTATAACAATATAAAACTTGGCATTCACATGTATATAATATAATAAATGATTGTTCCTGATCATGCAATTTCTGATAAATAGAATTGGGTGGTGGGTTTTTCATTTTATTTTTCCAGTTCCCCGAGTGCCTGGAGCACTTCTTGCTTGTAGTCGTCAAAGTCTCCGTCTATTTCGCTGATATCCTGGTCTTCGATAACCCACAGCTGACAGCTCGTCTCTTCAATGAGTCTAGCATCGTGGCTCACCAGAATCACACCTATCACACGCACACACAAACTAACACCACACCTTGCACCAACATATCCCTTCTAGCTAGTTCTCCATTGCTACAGTTAATAGAGTTGCAACCACTGGAAGGATTCACTCACTAGATACCTCTCCAGCTCCGGCACACTAAGGGAGTAGTATCATGTGACATGGTCATGTGATACTATTCCATAGTATCACGTGACATGGGCATGTGATGCTACTCCATAGTATCATGTGACCTGGTCATGTGATTCTACAAACAAATCTTTTGGTATATCTTCAGCGCACATATTTTGTGCGCTCTAGACATGTGACAGTTAACACTCTCTTGGTGTGAGATCACAATACTGTGGTGCCATTCCAGCAATAGCACGAGTAACTCCAATGTTAGTGCCACAAGTTCACTGCTATGGCTATCAACTCAAGTGTTCCAATCCAGGCACATTCAACACAACACAAGTCACACAAAATGCAAAAATAATACTCTTGCTGCCGTTAAGTGACAGAGCCAGGATGCCTGTGCACTAAGCAGGCACTGTGAGCCAGGCTAGGAGCTCGCAGGAGAACAGGCCTTTCCTCACAGCAAGTGGTGTGGGCACCCGAAGTCCCACCTGGACCATTGCTGTTGCATGAAAAAAGGCCTTGAATTTGCACCCCAGCAAATGCCAGGTACCCAATCACAACGGAACACACACACACACACATACACACACACACACACACACATACACACACACATACACACACACACACACACACACAGATAGAACCGGAGAAAACAATGCAACAGTCTACGAGGACTGTCTGCCAGTTCCTATTATAGCAATCCAAACTCTCAACATAGAACTGCCCCTAGCAGTAGCAATGCTAGCAGTAGCAATGCTAGCAGTAGCAATGCTAGCAGTAGCAATGCTAGCAGTAGCAATGCTAGTGGTATGGTGACATACATAATGCCTGGACTGGATGATCCACTCACACTAATGGAAGAGGTCATTTAGATGACTACATTATGTTTGCAAAACAACTTTTAGTTTTCTCCTAAAGACACACATGCTTGATGCCTTAAACACACACACACCACACAAACAAACACACACACTCACCTCCTGTGAACTCATTCATAGCTTCTGCTAGAGCGTCAATAGACTCTATGTCCAGGTTGTTGGTGGGCTCATCCTAAAAATGTAAATAAAAAAATAAAGAATAATATTCACCAACTATCTCTGCTTCCACTGTGAGAGAGAAAATACAGAATATTTGAAGTACTTAACATTTCAATCCAGTTTTTCTATTCTAACACCATGACAACCTACTACCATGACAACCTACCATGATGAGCACATCTGGTTCCATGAGTGCAAGCTCAGCAAACACGACCCTTGCCTTCTGGCCACCGGAAAGGTCGCGAATCTTTATGGTGTGGGCATGGCCTGGTAACCCATAGCGACCAAGAGTCTTGCGAGTGAACTGGTAGTCTGAGTTGAATTTTCTCTGAAAAGATTACACAAACAAGTTAAAACAACAAAAAACAACAAACCATTTGAAAACAAAACAGCCTCATTAAGCCAGATCTCATGTCTTGGGGGCAAAAACTGATTTCTAGCATCACACACCGACTGTGATGTTTGTGTGCATGTCAAAGATGACTAGATATACTCCATGTAGTTGCTGCTTGGACTGCACATGGCAACCTGTGTGTGCATGTGTGTTCAGGCTTGAGCCTTCGCCCCCTGCACATTGCGTTATTGTTGAAGTTCATCGATGTTCGTCATTCGTTGAAGTTCGTCGATGTTCGCCCGTTCTTCAAAACTTGTTTATATTGCTATGACATTTTAGTTTTGTTTCATTATTAACTTTTCCCTCATTTCCCTACTTGTGTGCTTCACTTGCAGCTCATCTATACCAGAACTTTGTATCTTCTTTAACTACATTGGTATTTCACTATTTCTTATTTCTTAATCTTGTTGTTCCTTTACAATCAGGGTTTACATTGGCGATACTGTCTCGTAGGCAAGACAGTATCAAAGAAGGGTCTAAGTTTGACTATACGGCAGCAGAGATTTACGACCTCTTGCCTACGTATTGGTTGGGAAAGAGGCGGGGACACGTTCAACTTAGAAGATCACGCCCTTTACTTAGGACTTTGTCGTTCAAACACTCGATAGTGAGTCTTGCCTCGGTCAGGTTGGCTACGAGCCCGTTTGTTCGAGGTCTGTGAATACTTCACCGGGATAAAGCCTTCCACTTGCTAGGCAGTCCCGTTCAATGTGTGCGTATGTATGTGCGCATGCTTTGAGATATTTATAGCTGCCCGTACTAACAAGAACATACATCTACTCAGACAAATAACCAAATAACCAAACAACCAACAACAACAAACTTCCTGGGAAGCAGGCTCATGCTACCATTCAATACTTTAACTAGACATCATTGTGCTGCTGACATTACCCACTCTCTTCCCCCACTCACCCGCAGATACTCTACTGGTGACTCAGTCAGTTCAAGTTGATCTGCTGCATGCTGGTTGTACACACCTATTCTCTACACACACACACACACACACACACACACACACACACACGTGTCACTTCTATTTCCATATAAACTTTCTCTCTTACCAGTCGATGATTCTTCCTGTGTTCTCCTTCAAGCTGCAAAAATAAAGATATTGTGTATCCTCCATACTCAACTTGTACACCAATTCTGGTGACCCCTTACCGGTTCCACTCGTCCCAAGAGCAAGTTGAGAAAAGTTGACTTGCCAATGCCATTAGGTCCCACTACAGCCACTGCATCCACACAGATCACCATAGCAACATCATAAAACTTGGCTATTGGCTATGGTCACATAAAGACCGTTACTGACTTAACTCTAATTATAGCCGTGTTTGTAGAATGGACTTTATCACACTTAAAAATATTTTTTTTTAGTAAATTGCACAAGTTGATACAAAAACCAGGCATAAAGACTTCAGTTGCAGTCTGCAAAATGCACACACATATATAATAGAATACTTGAGGTATTCATAACTAAGTGGAGTGGCCAGCATGCCCCCCCCCCCCCCCCCCCCCGCCCGCCAAGCTATATGTAACATAAAATCCTCCTCATGTCATATCTAGACCACATGGTTTCCATAGACACACAGACTCAACAAATTACGTATGTACGCATACACTCACAGAACGTATGTACTCTAACCTCTGGATTCCATGTCTATGCCAAAATTCAGCTTCTTGAAGAGCAATGGTTGGCCAGAGTAGCCAAACTTCACATCTGCAAGGAGAAAAATGAGGCTTATGAGCAGTAAAGATATTGCCACAACCACACATAAATTACAACATGGATACGGGAAAACTAGACGTTATCCATTACATAACAAAGGACAAAAGCGAATACGACCACCACTGAGCATTGTGGAGACCCTTTACCATATAGCCCTAGGATAGGCGGGCTGAGAGGTGGAGGGTTGGGGAAAGAGAACTTGACGATGTACTCGCGAGGTTTGGACAGCAGTTCTGCCGGTCCCTCATCGTCCTCAGCCTCCACTACTTGCTAGCATGGAATGAGAGAGAGCAGACATAACAATAGGTCCTTCACACTACAATATTATAAATGCACTCACCTTCTTCCCACCCTTCTTCTTGCCTTTGACTTGACTTTCTTTGGCAGCAGCTTCCTAGCATGTGAAAACAACGGTATAATGATGATTACGATGATTGTGCTGATAATAACAACAACAATAGCAGTAGTAATAGAAATCATCATCATTGCCACAACCATCATCATCACCATTTCTCCTACTGCTACTGTTGTTACATATTTTCCTCAGTACACAACTAAGCCTACACTACTGGAGCAGACAACCTACAGCATGTGATCTGGACGCTCCGTGAGCCTTCATCTGCTTGATGGACTTGACCTGCTTGGTGTAGGCTTTCTCCATCTCTTTGAACTTCTGCTGGTACATCTTCTTAAAGTCATCTACAATCACCATGTGCCCATACACCCATAACAATAATAATAATCATCATCATAATAAATAATAATAATAATCAAATGATAATCATAATCAAACCATAATAATAATCACAATCATCATCTAATAATAATAATCACAATCATCATCATCATCTAATAATAATAATCACAATCATCATCATCATCATCATAATCACCAATACATCACAACTATAAGTGAATTAAATTGTAATTTCAAGCATCACTACAGTACTGGCCGACAGTGTACTATTCAAACATCTACTAGGCATGCCTTTCAACCACACGCCCACATTCGTGTGAACACATGACATGCGTACCCCTGAGGCTATCACATGACCCTCCATTACTTACAATGCATACCACCAGGGGAATACCAGCGAGAATAGGACAAATTTCAATCAACATACAAACACACACACATACTATGACTTACTATAGTTGCCACGGTAATACTGCAGCTTCTGATTGTCTGCAGATAGACAAAAAACAAACAAACAAACAAAACAAACAAACAAAACACTCCATAAGAGAAGTACACAGGACGATTCACAACAAACACACACAAAAGGTACAAATATTAAGTTTAATAATTGAACAACAACTTGCACATGCAGACATCCATTTCTAAACTAACACTAACTTACCAACCACTCAGGCCACACCCTCATACAAACTGTCCTTGCCACACCCTCATACACAACACCCTTGCCACGCCCTCACACCGCACCCTCACATGCACACCACCCTTGCCACGCCCTCACCTACCTAGATGTATGATGTCAGAGCAGACGTTGTTGAGGAAGTTCTGGTCATGGGAGACGATGAGGAGTGTCTTCTTCCAAGCACACAAGTAGCTGTCTAGCCAGATGACTGCATTCAGATCCAGATGGTTGGTAGGCTCGTCCAGCATCAACAAGGTGGGCTCCATAAAGAGAGCTCTAATACAACAACAATTGATCAAGGACACAATTATGCCACATTCGTGAGTGTGAGTGTGTGTGTATGATAATTGTTACTTTTGCTGCTTTTCTTGTTAGTTACCCTTTACCATGTGTGCAGGAGAAGAAGGCTAATGTTAAGAGAAAGCACTCAAATTCTGACACTATTAAAATCGTCAGTTACTGAGCCATAATCTAGACAGGGGCTCACTCAGGGAAGGCAGCTGGACAACTAGAACAGGCGGAGAAAGTTGGCAACACCTCAGGAAATGAAATTAACACTCTTCAGTGAAAACACACACACACACACACACGTATTATCCTTCGACTCATTACCTCTGCAACTGAGACTCCCTCAGGTGTTAATTGTATTTGAATTAGCAGCTGCTGTATGTTTGCACACAATCTGTTGGTGTTCCTGGCATGGCCAACCCTTTACCAATAATATTTCGAAAAAGGAATGAGTTTGGGAAGAGTTCTTGCACCAGATTCTGGTGAAGACCTGGTAGCTAGACAGCCCTCCAAGTGTTGTCATTACAACTATTTAGTACATAGTAGACAAAGCACCTGTAATTTCATACAGAGGTAGTGTGCCCTGGGATCCCCCCCCCCCCCCCCCAGAATTTCATGAAATAAATTAATAATATTTACTACTTAATGGTATTCTGTGGTTATGATTTATAATGGTATTCTGTGATTTTGTTGTTTGTATATATCTAATATTTGGTGAAGGTTCACTTCAGTTAATTGAGGTCCTTCATAAGTCTTCAAGATTGATGTCACTAATTCTAGACCTGAGACCATTTTTAATCAAATGGGTGTGGTTTCAGCAAAAGCGGGTGTGGTCAAACAAATGTGTGGCCCCCCAGAAAAAAAATCCTGTATGAAACCCTGTATTCTAGCTGCCATTCTACCCCTTACCAAAACTGAAAACTAAATGGAATAATATCTGCTAGTATACCTTACCAACATAAGTTTCTATAATGATATCCCCTTACCTAGCCAGGGACACCCTCATACGCCAACCACCAGAAAACTTTCTAGTAGCACGTCCCTGCATCTCCACACTGAACCCTAGACCCTGGAGGAATAGGACTAGCAGTTTAAGATTTCACTTGTGTTAGTTTCACATAAGCTAATGACTGCAACTCACAGCGAGGATTCTCCTGGCCTTGGCTTCAGCTTTGTCAGCCCCAATAGCATCCAACTCCTCATACACCTACACACCCACACACACACACACACACACACACACACACACACACACACACACACACACACACACACACACACACACACACACACACCAGGGTTTCATAAAGGGGGAGGGGGAATTTCCCACCCCCAAGCGAAGTTTCCCCCATCCACAACACACACACACACACACGCATGCACACACAGACACAGACACACACACATGCACGCACACACACGCATGTACACACACACAGCTTAAAAATAATTCTTAATTACTTCAGTTGGTGTAACATTTCTCCCAGAAACTCTGAAAGTTAAACTTTTCATGGAAGAGATATGAAGTTTAGAACACATGTCAGTTGATCAGAATTTGTCTATAGTTTCATAAAACATTTCATCTATTTAGATAATTCAGTCAAAAAAGCTAAGAAGTACTTAGTCACTAAACAAACTGATACTTGCAGTGTCTCTGTTTACACAACAAATGGTTTATATTAGAAACTCATTAAAAAACAAACTGTTAACTTCTAAAAGAAGTGTGCATGCACAGATATGGTAAAGTCGGTTAAAAAATCCTACTTTAGTTACTGAATTTAGTAAATAAATAGAACTAAATTGCCTATATACTCCAAGTGGTGAACATATACGGATACCCTGTACCAGGTATGCATAGTAAAGATGGATACCTTGTACCAGGTATGCATAGTAAAGATGGATACCCTGTACCAGGTATGCATAGTAAAGATGGATACCCTGTACCAGGTATGCATAGTAAAGATGGATACCTTGTACCAGGTATGCATAGTAAAGATGGATACCCTGTACCAGGTATGCATAGTAAAGATGGATACCTTGTACCAGGTATGCATAGTAAAGATGGATACCTTGTACCAGGTATGCATAGTAAAGATGGATACCCTGTACCAGGTATGCATAGTAAAGATGGATACCCTGTACCAGGTATGCATAGTAAAGATGGATACCTTGTACCAGGTATGCATAGTAAAGATGGATACCTTGTACCAGGTATGCATAGTAAAGATGGATACCCTGTACCAGGTATGCATAGTAAAGATGGATACCTTGTACCAGGTATGCATAGTAAAGATGGATACCTTGTACCAGGTATGCATAGTAAAGATGGATACCCTGTACCAGGTATGCATAGTAAAGATGGATACCCTGTACCAGGTATGCATAGTAAAGATGGATACCTTGTACCAGGTATGCATAGTAAAGATGGATACCCTGTACCAGGTATGCATAGTAAAGATGGATACCCTGTACCAGGTATGCATAGTAAAGATGGATACCCTGTACCAGGTATGCATAGTAAAGATGGATACCCTGTACCAGGTATGCATAGTAAAGATGGATACCCTGTACCAGGTATGCATAGTAAAGATGGATACCCTGTACCAGGTATGCATAGTAAAGATGGATACCTTGTACCAGGTATGCATAGTAAAGATGGATACCTTGTACCAGGTATGCATAGTAAAGATGGATACCCTGTACCAGGTATGCATAGTAAAGATGGATACCCTGTACCAGGTATGCATAGTAAAGATGGATACCCTGTACCAGGTATGCATAGTAAAGATGGATACCCTGTACCAGGTATGCATAGTAAAGATGGATACCCTGTACCAGGTATGCATAGTAAAGTCCACAGCCAAGGTTAGCTCGGATGCATGCAACATCTTTCACTTAATAAATACAGTCCCTCCAATCTCAGAGTAGACAAGCAGATGAGCACTCACTTGTCTGAGCCTGTCAGACCTCTTGTCATTGCCGGCGTTAGCCTCAGCCATAAGCTCCTTCTCCTCGGCCAACAGTCTCAGTCTTTCTTTGTCCGCCTTCAGGACTGCATCTATGGCGGGCGTGTCATCCGCCTCCACCTCCTGCTCACACAGTAACACATCTATCCGAGGTGGGATGGCCAGCTTGCGCTCTGCTATGTGGTTCAAGAGGGTCGTCTTGCCCATTCTACATGGCGTGTGTGTGTGTGTGTGTGTGAAAAGAGAAATAGTCAACTAGGCCATCTTAGTAAGTTCACACAGTCCCAAAAAGCCTATAACAAATAGCAGATGTTAGTAGGTAGTAGTAGCAGTAGTAATAATACTAATAATTCAGCGAAGCGAGCGGAGCTGACTCTCTAATGAGTTCGCGATATATATATATATTTAAGTCTAGGAATTGTTTTTGTTCTTGCGTGGGCGTACGTGTGCACCTTTTCTCCTACGCGCGGGCCGGGTAACCTTCTTAGCAACATTTTGTTTTGTTTACCCGCCGTACGAAGTAGCGATGTCCAGTGAAACAAATTATGCGAAAGAGACAAAACGTTAGAAACGCTCGGTCAAGAGCTTTGAGGGCGTTAGAAACTCTAGAAGAAAAATTAGTAAGGAGAGAGATAAGAAATGAAAAAGACAGGGCAAGGAGGAGGAGAGCTAAAACGAAACAGAAACAGGTAGCAAAGTAAAGAATCTTTCTTTTTGAAAAGCCATTAAATGTTCCTAATTTATTTATTAGACTATTCCTGAGGATTACGGTACCAGGAGCCTTCATCATAGAAAAAAGCTACGACTATTGTTTTCTCACTTTGACAGTATTTTGTAGCCACACCAAGCATGCATGGAATAGCTGCAATTACAGGGAACATGCATCGCTCGCTTCGCTATTTTGTGCATTAGAGCGCATCACTAGTAATAATAATAATAATAATAATCTTCTCAAAAGGGTTGGAAAAAAAGTGAAGGTAAAATGTGAAATTTTTAGGTTCTCAGGAGAATTGAGCACTATGACCCTATGACCCCTGGTTTAGTCACTAATGCTTAGCCTCTGAGCGTAGACAACTCAATGCTCTCAAGTTTCTTGTGCTAATATAAAAAAAAACTGGTTTAGACATGGAACATATATGTGACCGTCTACGGGAAAACCGGGCACAACGCGGCGTGCGTAATATCGAGATAAGATCGATCGATTTCTTAAAAATGTATTGTTTCAAGCCTACGGAAGGGAACGGTTAGGTCTATTATAGCAGGAACGACTAAAGCTGCGACGATAAAACTTGGAGAGCTCAATATCTGGGCGCCGACAACTCCGTAAGTGCAAAAAAAAAAAATTCGAAGGTGCCGCGTTGTGCCTGGTTTTCCTATAGACGGTCACATATTGTCACTAAATCTCCAACTGTCTATCCTTCTCCATGGTAACGATGTATGTGCACTTTAGTTAGAAATATGTCCTGGCAGATTACTGTGTGGTAAATAGAGGCCATGTAATTCACACCACACCCGCCACTAAGTGACGTGACCTCAGGGAATAGTTCCAGAACTCACACGGAGAGGGTATGTCATCAACTTGAGCTCAATGAAATCATTACAGGACGAATGAAAACAAATTCAAATGGTTTCAGGAAATTAGTAATACCCAAATTATAATCCTGTCTTCAATATTAAGTGAAACATTTCTATAACAACAGATTGCCACTTGTCTTCTAGCACCTCAGACTGGTCCATCCTACCACCAATAACTTTAGTGTTTTACTGCTTCCCCTGTATCACATGACCCACTCAGTCGGGTTCCCCCACTAAAACACTAAGAGGAAGGCTGGCACTGGAATCACCCACTGCTAGAGTCCCCACCCACCCCAAGAATTTTGAATTTTGGCACATTGGCTAAAGTTAAGTTAGTAAGATGTTAATGTCATTCCTGCGACCAACTCTGATCAGTGTGAAGTATATGCTCTAATATAAGCATGTGTATAAAAGTAATATGGCTTTATTTTAAATGGGTGTGGCTAAATACACACAGTGCCTTCCATTCCCCAGCAATGTACGACATTCTGACTGGCCTTCCACCACTGAAGTTATTGGGTTCATTTCTGGGTTCATTACTGGTTTTCCACCACCTTACCCATTGGGTCCCACTAGACCATATCTGCGTCCTGCAGTGATGGCAAGTGTGGCGTTCACGAACAAGTCCTTGCCTCGAGCTGACAGAGAGAATTTCTCTATCTTGATATCATTGGTGGACTCAAACAGAGCCTCGTTGATCTTGGTCTCCCGCTGGGAAAAGGTAAAGTTAGACTCGGCCTCAAGCTTGTCCATCTGACGTTTAAATTCTGCCTACATACACAAAATTGGGAACATTATGTTATGAGAATATATATTGGTTATAAATGAACTCTTACATAGTGTATAATTTCAAAAACCAAGATATTTTGATCACGTAGGATCTTCATCAGTTGGACAATGAAAATAAATGAAAAACTTGTAAAAGTTCATTTATAATCAATATATATTCGGAATATAAAGGACATAGTAAAAATCGAGTCTAACTCTTTATGATATACTATATGAGAATGCTTAAAAATTACATCCCAAGAACGACAGTCAGTCTCAAGAAGTGTTTGACCGCACATCTGTTTGTTGAAATGGCACAGGAAATCAATTTATGTGTAAATAATTGGGGTTGTGCTGGAGAAGTTTCTAAATGCTATTATTACTGAGCATGCCTATTGAGAAATATCACGCCTTCAAATCATACACAATAATAATACATATCTATGCAGACAATCTATGCCTGTGCTCTAAGCTAATACCTTCTTCTGCATCTGTTTCCTTTCCTTCCTAGTCATTGGCTTGGCTTTGCTGTCTCCACTTCCCTCTTCTGTTTCAAACTTCCCATTCTCTTCAGTCCCACCCACTACCACACCTTTAGCTTCACCCACTGCTCCTTCTTCTTGTTCAGCAGGTTCATCATCAACTTCAACCTTGTCCAATTTAGTTCTCTCTACTTTCCCTTCACTGTTAGAGGTATCTACTGACACAGAACTACTCTGAGCATCCATTTCATTGCTTTCTCCTTCATCATCATCACCATCATCGTCTCCCTCGACTGCCAGCAAACCAAACTTGGCACTGCCACCACCTTTTCTTACAATTGCAAACCTGGACATCTGTGCTGTTATATCATCTACATCGCTGTCTTCCTCTTCTTCCTCACTCTCCACTCGTGGTGGAAGCATATCGTCATCTGAGGAAGGCTCTGCCAGGGTTGCTCCTGGAGTCTTCTTTTTTTTACCCTTCTTTGACTTGGGACCAGATTGTTGTTGTTGCTGCTGCTGCTGCTGTTGTTGTTGTTGTCCTTTCTGCTCCCCTTTCCCTTTTTGGCCTTTTGACTTTTTACCACCTTTCTCTGCCATAGCACTGTCTGGTTTAGCCTCTGGTTTCTCCTTATCCTGCTGTTTCTGGCTTTTAGACTGAGCTCCTCCTTTCTCCCCACCACCACCACTACCTCCTCCTCCTTTCTTCTTGTTCTTTCCTCCTCCCATCACTAGTAAAATCGAGATAAAGAAAGTAAGTCAGGTCTTCTGGTGGGTCGATTGCACCATCAGGTAAGGTGTCATCTAGCCACAGACCACGCTCGGTCTAAAAGTCTATATCATCCTATGCCATACACGCTCGCGCAAAGCTTGCTTGAGTAAGTCGTCATGGAAATAAGGCAGCACCAATAATAAACATGGTACGGCGTCAGTGATGAAGCTATGGTTTTGGAAGAAAAGAACCCGCGTGTCACCCGAAATAGAGGGGTACGTAAGAAGGAGATACGAAGATCTAGCAGTATGTATTCATTTCGACATCGCTAATGACAGGGGATTGTACAATTACTACTCTCCTTGGCTAAATTATATGATGGAGAAGCACTGCCTCCCTGATCATGTAAGGAAAAAGAATACCCTGGTGGTGACTGATTCTGCAGGGAGGCATATAGGGTGCAGCGGAGCATCACAAAACACTCTGAACTACTACAACCCACTGGGGTTTCATGTAGAAGATATTATTTATAAAGGAGCTGTAGTTAACAAGGAAATGAAGTCTAAAGCAGCATTTGTTAAAAATAAAAAATCCAAGCCTAATAGGAAGACTTTATCAGATGTACCAATACAGAGCACTAAAGTATCAGCAGAAGCAGGAGGCCATGAATCAGATATGAAAAGTAATAATTTGGAATCACGTGATAGCAGTACAGACAATTTTTTTTCATGCCCGAGTGAATCAAACAGCCACAGTAATGATGAACATACTAAGGTTAGATTATCCTCTAATTCTGATCCTATAAGAGACTATTCAGGCTCTATGCCTGTAAGACATGCTACAGTCGCCGATCCCATACCACGTGAAGTTATTGAACCACAAGCAGTTGGTGAAATCCATACTGTACCTGTAGTAAAAGTTCCTCATACCACAGGTGCAATAGGGCATGGAACCGACCCAGAGTCTGAGGCTGTCAACACGCATACATTGGACAGTTCTGGCAGCGATAATGAAATTGAAAATGCAAAACATACATGTGATGATTTAAATAGATGTAGAGGTAAACAATGTGCAATTAATGAGACTGAAGTAGATGGGCAGAAAGTAGTAAACAACATTACAGGAATATCGACTGACAATGCTAGCGGCGCTAAAGGAAGAAACAACAAGATGGGTGATGACGAGTTAATTAAGAATATAAGTCAGACTGAGGAATCTAAGAGAAGTAAAATTTGTACAATTCTCTAATCAATTCAGTAAACTATATTTTATATTTGAAATTTTCATTGGCTGAAATTCAGTGAGAAAGTAAGAACTACTGAACTAATGTGTGTGAATGATGTTTGCTATCTGTACTTCTCTGTTTTGACCAACCATTTTTAGCACACTTGTACCGTATAAACTGCACACAATGTGGTGGTGGTGTTGTTCATTGTGTCGGCGCTGAACAACCACTAAAAATGAAAGCCGCGAGATTAGCCCGATTTGGAAAATTGCTGATGCAGCAATTGTAGTAAGGCCATAAAAGTTGCTGTGACATGGACAAACGGCGTAGTCACAGTTTCGCTAGCGGTGGTTGGTATGACTTTGAAGGAGCTATGGCTGTAACTATAGTGCACGAGGTAACGCGGACTATAGCTATTCTATTAGATAATAGAGAGTATGTTTTCTTTGTCAGGGAGTTCTGCAGCTGGGCAGAAAGCCTACGAACTACACCTCAAGGGACTGGAAGCGGTTTCTGTTCGTACTGAAGCGTAACCAGGACTCGAAGAGGCTTTTTCTCGACTACTACAAGGACTCTAACAAGAGATGGCGGAAGCAGGAGAGGAAGGGGTCTATAGAGGTTCTCTCCTACTGCCATTTCTCCTTGGCTCATAACTGCTCTTACGAGTTCCCTCTGAAGATACAAACAGCCAGTGAAGGGGAAGTGTTTCTGGCTGCTAGCTCCTTTGAGTCTATGAACCAATGGTACAACAATCTACAGAAGAACTGCTACCTTGTCCCATCCACAACAGGTACTTCTTGGCTTGGTATTTTTGCACAATGAATTGTTCACATAAGAATTTGTTTGTGGTTATTACCTGGGAACTATGTGTGTTGTTTTGAGAAATTCTACTACCAACGATGTTCACACTGGCTTGGGTGTGCGTTGAACTACTACCTCCCCCCCCCCCCCCCCCCCCCCCCCCACCCCACCCAAAGGTGGTTGGCTTGGATGTTATATGGCCAACTAAAGATTCTATAGGCCATAGAATTTATCTTACTGCTCACTGTGTACAAGTCACCCTTCAGGATGTGTTATACAGTAAGCAATGCCCACCACACCAGTTATTTCATTCATGAAATCACCATAGAGAGGTTGAACTTATTGACCCCTGAGGAGGAATTTAGCAACAAGTCGAAACATCGTATTAAGTTTCAATTATATAATATATTGGCTGTTAAAATAGAGAAAAAGAGAGTTCAAATCTATATTTTTTTCCCTCACTTAAGACTAATAAAATAAACATTAATAGCAATGCCATAACATTTTCACCCACTATATTAGTAAATTGAAGAGGAATCGTTGAGAATGTTTTTGTCTGATGATGTCAGAAACTCCTGGTAGTCCATCATGTCTAGTCCATTGCTATGCAAATATTTGTATTGGACACACACGAGCCAAGTGTGCAAGCACAAGCAACCACTGACATTTGCAAGTGGACTGGAGAGGTGCTAATTAGTTACCAGAAACTGAGAGCAAGATGAACAACTGGACGTTTTGTTATGGGAGTGAGTGGGTCTTGTTGGCGTTGTTTGCCTATGTGATTTGGTACAGGGTCGTCTTTTTTTCTTTTCTTTTTTCTTTTTTTTTACTATATTGAGTTATGCATAAAGTTATGATCCAAACTTCGTTTGGATGTATCTGTTGGTTGTGTGCGAGACTTGCATTAATTCATTGGATGGGGTAACATGAGGCCATTAGCAGATTGATAGGGAAGTGAAGTTGTGTAAGAGTTCTCTGATTCCTATGTATGTGTGTGTACATGTTAATCAGCTTTAGTCATGCGAGGTATTCATACCACTTCATTTATTCATTCATTTATTCATTCATTCATTCTGCAACAGATCTCTAAAAGGCAGTCAAAATAAGTACCGTGGTAGTGGGTTTTCTTCTTCTACTGTAGCAACCTAAGCATTTACACATTTAATTCTATTAATTATTTCTCATGCCTTCCTATTTCTAAATTTTTTTTTCATGAATTATGTTATCAAAAGTTGTAATTATTGTGAGTCTGAAAAATATCAATGCAAAATTATAATAATGTATAGTAGTAGTAGTCAGGGTTTCATTTAGGGGGGGGCGAAAGGGGGCATTTGCCCCCCCTTGGGTTCTAAATGCCCCCCCTTGGATTCTAAGTGCCCCCCACCCTTTTGAAAGAACCGATATTTATTAAGAGAAAAATGTAAACCAAATTAATAATAAACAATATTCACACAGCAATTCGTCTAGGTTTTTTGTTCCATACTGTAATAATGTCATTTAATTGTGTAGATGAGAGCGTCTCGGGTGTCTCCATGGCTATTTTCATCAAATAGGATAATTGTGATTGCCCAATTCGATTTCGAATTCGTGTTTTAATTAGTTTCATTTTGGAGAAGCTCCTTTCCACTGAAGCAGTGCTGACAGGGATAGATAGACATATGTTTGCCAGGGTGCTAATGTTTGGAAAAATTTCACTAAGCATATCACTTGTGGTGAGCTCTTTCAACTGCAAGTGCAGGTTACCTTTCGGCTTCTTCGATAAGTAGCTTCGAAATGTTTTCCACTCCTCTCGGGTTTCGCAGGAAATAAGAGCTTCTTTGGTGTATTCATCTCCACCAGCAGTCTTAGCAGGCAGCTCTGCACCATAGTGAGCTAATAGTACATCTATTTAGTCCTCACCATATGTATGGAAGTCAGAAGAGTCAGCAGCTGGCACTTTCTTCGGATCAAAGATGCCAAATGAGGAGACAATATCTTGTGAAATAAATCTGCTGGATATGTTTGCCTTCAGCATCCTGATAAACGGTTCAGCCACTTGTCCTTGGAATGTAGCAATGCTTTCCGTGGTTAACGTGATGTCAGTGACTTCTTCGATCTCATTCTTTGCATCCATCAGTTCTAATACCCAGTTAGCAGCAGGTAACATGGCATCATCAAGTGTATTGAGAGTGGCATCAACAAGAGGGGTGATAGCTGTCAAGTCTATTCTCTCAGTCTGGAGAGCTCTGCTCAACTTCGCCACTTGTGGCAGAACATAATCAAGGAGGTATATGGCCACTAAAGTTGAGGGCCTACATAAGGCTTTACTGATACCTAGAGCTTCAGGTGCATGTGTCTGCTCATAGATATTGTTTAGAGCAGTCACAATTGCACTGTAGCTAGCTTTGACTGCCTTCACACAGCGTTCATGGGACAGCCAGCGAGTATCTGATGGTTTCACAACTTTCAGCTCAGGTAAGTCAAGCACCTGCTGTACTGCTTTGAGACTCTCAGCTCGCTTAGGAGAATAGTGGAAAAATTTCCAGAGGGTGGTGAGTGTGATGTACACATGTTTTATCCCACTGGTAGCATTAGCTGCTTGAACGCATGCTAGCTGTAGCAAATGGCAATGGCAGTGTACGAAAAGTGCATGAGGTGAAATTTTCTTCAGGAGACTCTGCACACCATTGTGTTTCCCAGAGAAAGTAGCTGCTCCATCGAATCCCATACCCACCAGCTTGCTAATCTGTATGTTTTTATCTTTCATGAATTCAACAAGGGCAGAATAAATAGTCTTTGCATCAGTAGCTTTCAATGGAACTATATCCAAGAAGTGCTCAACAGGTTGACCGTCCATGTTCACCCAGCGGAAGAAAATTGAAAGCTCTTCTGTGGTCGTCACATCAGTGCACTCATCTGCCATTATGCTGAAATGGGAAGCTTGGCGAAGCCGTTTCAGTAAACATTCTTCAGCCCATAAGCCAACTGCCTCAACAAATTCAACAACAGCAACTTTAGATGTGTAGGTTGCATTTAATCTAGCTCTTTCAAGGAACCCCTTTAAATCTTCTGCACCACAACTTACGATTAGATCAATAAGTTCATCAAAATTTGTTGTGTGGGGAATGTGGCGACGAGCTAGAAAATGGGTGCAACGAATTAGAGCTTTAATGGCCATTCTGTTCTTCAACTTTTCCTCATCATTAATTTGTTGGAGTTGCTGAATGACTGACCCTTCTTGTAGTGCTGTAGCTGCAGCCATCTCTGCTTCACATGATAGGAGGTGAATATCACTCTTTGCATGAATTTTCATCTTCTCTATTGCCTTCTTCCAGTTCGTGAAAGGTTTTGAGATCCATGTTCCTCCTGTTCTTTGAAGAGAAATTCCTCTCTTCCTGCAAGCCTTACAAAAAGCTCCTTGGAAATTTTTATCAAACATCAGCCAATTGAAGCTCTCTTCCCATTTTTTGTTGTATTTTCGACTGCTTGCAGTGATTTTCTTGCTTTTCTCATGTGTAGTTAATCTTTCCTTTGCATGCTTCTCATGGACAATTAATCTTTTCTTGGCAGGACTTGGCTCCAAAAACTCAGTATCAGATTGATTGCTGTCAATTTTATCTTCTGTGTCACTGCTACTTGAGTGGCCAGGTGACTTTGAAGAGCTTGCACCACAGAAGAAAGAGCGAATATCCATTTGAGACTATCTTAAGCTGTCAGGGACTACGAGTGCTTAGAGTTCTGGTTCTGGAAGTTGTAGAATCTGTATAGATCAAAACTCAACAACTGCTACGGTGAGCTGAGGGCTGGCCTTTTTATAGCCAGCCAGCAACCGTAAGTGTGAATCAACGTGTGATAAACCTAAGGGGAGGTGAGAGTCAGAGTTGAATAGTGTGTGAAAAGCATCTAAATAGTGAATGTCACAGTTGACTGAAAATTGCTAGACGGTGGAGGTGAAAATGAGTAGCTGAATTAACTTGTCAGGATCTGACATATGCAGACCTCATTAGATAAGATTATGTTTTTTTAATGTAGGACATAGGCCTTCCAATAATTCTATTTCACTCCCATGGTGACCAGTGCCGCCCGCCCCCCCTTACATTTTCAAAACTCTATTTTGCCCCCCCTTGCAAGAATGTCTGGATGAAACACTGGTAGTAGTAGTTCAGCGAAGCGAGCGGAGCTGACTCTCTAATGAGTTCGCGATATATATATATTTAGGTCCAGAAATTGTTTTTGTTCTTGCGTGGGCGTACGTGTGTACCTTTTCTCCTACGCGCTTGCGCGGGCCGGGCAACCTTCTTAGCAACATTTTGTTTTGTTTACCCGCCGTACGCAGTAGCGATGCCAGGTAGACAAAACGTTAGAAACGCTCGGTCAAGAGCTTTGAGGGCGTTAAAAACTCTTGAAGAAAAATTAGTAAGGAGAGAGATAAGAAATGAAAAAGACAGGGCAAGGAGGAGGAGAGCTAAAACGAAACAGAAACAGGTAGCAAAGTAAATAATCTTTCTTTTTGAAAAGCCATTAAAAGTTCCTAATTTATTTATTAGACTATTCCTGGGATTACGGTACCTGGAGCCTTCATCATAGAAAAAAGCTACCACTATTGTTTTCACTTTGACAGTATTTTGTAGCCACACCAAGCATGCATGGAATAGCTGCAATTACAGGGAACATGCATCGCTCGCTTTGCTATTTTGTGCTATTAGAGCACATCACTAGTAGTAGTAGTAGTAGTAGTTTTGTTGTTTTTGTTGTATAGTTATAAAATCAGAATTAATTTTTCTGGTCCTACCTAGTCTGAACTGAATGAAAAATAAAACCAAGAATGTTGAGGGAATGCAGTGGCCTATAATAGTGAGACAGCTATGGGGGTGTGGTGTGGCAGGGAGGGTGTGGCATAATATTGGAACAGAGCCATTTTGAATCATACGCTGTATGAGGGAGCAGCTGTCTGTAGCTGCTACTGTATTAGGTCTGGAAAAATAATTCCATATGGCTAGCTGAAGACAGAATGAGTTGCTTGTAATTTATTAGCCCTCAGCACACATGGTGTGAAGGTTACAGGCCCCATGGTGTGAAGGTTACAGGCCCCATGGTGTGAAAGTTACAGGCCCCATGGTGTGAAGGTTACAGGCCTGGGTCTGTTTGTCAATTTCCCTCTGTCTGTCAGGAAAAATTATTCAATATGGCTAGCTGAAGACGGAATTAGCGTGCACAGTTGTCGTTGTCGTCCTATTTGTAAATTTCTCTATCTGTCTGTCACCCTCTGATTTTGGAGATTACTGACAATTAATGGTTGATTTAGATATGAACTTACTCAGAACGATGATTTAGGACCTTTCATTGTGCTACCTTTTTTTTATTTTGGGTTGATTTTTTTTAGACAACATGAAGCTATCAGCTCCACGTAGGCACTAGCTTTTGTGGCTAATGCCCCCTTTCATCAGGTCATCATGTGAGCTAATATTTCTTGCTGCTTTAGGTAGTTTTGCTTTATGTTAAGAAGTTAAACCGAGTGCTGGAATTGGAATTCCGCATTGAAACTATCGATGAGTGTCACTTGCATGTTTAGCTTCTCCTATGAACACTTGATTTAATAACTAGCAGCCGTGTACGATAGCACTGTGGGTTTGCACTTTTGGTGCTTCATTGTTACTTGCAGCTGTTTAGTTAAATGGGACAAGTGGAGCCGTGATGTCGTGGAGCTACCATAACAAAGCTGTTATCTCTCATTGTGTATATTTGTTTCGTGCGTGTGTGTGTAAACTTGCAGGAGTACCATTTGTTTTAATAAAAAACTAGTAAGCACACACACCATTTATTTGGTTTTAGTATTTGATTAATAGGGGCCTGACTTAAGATGAGATCACTAACTAATAGATTATGTAATGATGCCCGCCCCTTCTCTTGTTGTCTGGCTGCCTGAGAATTGGCTTCCAGTAGTCCCTTGCTTCTGTGTGTACGTTCGTGTGTGCTACTCTTTAATCAGCTGAAGCCAATCTGCACTTGGAGATTGAGTGTGTGTGTGTGTGTGTATGTGTGTGTGTGTGTGTGAGTGAGCTGTAGTAGATTGTAGCCCTAGGGCGTGTGCGGGTACCTTCCCTGTGCGGACTAATGTAGTATGAATGGCAATGCTAGGTGTTCTGTTGAGGCAGCAGTACACGTATGTTGGTGTGTATTCTGTTTTCACAATCTGAACTGCTACGATTCCTGGGGGTGTCTTCACCGTACCATCCTGTGCAGTGGTGACAATATCTACTGTCTGTTGTACATCTGTTAGTTGGATATGCCTAGAAGTATACAAGTTGTGTGGGTTGTCTTGTTGAAACTGCTCTAAGTCTTGCTGGACAACTATTTATATTGGGTGTGTCCAGTGGCTTGGAATTATTGAATGTAAGTCATGGAGAGAGAATGTTTTAAGAAGTTCTAGTGCCAAGGAATGTCCGTGTTTGAGCAGAAAGAACCTTTCATTAACAAACCCTATAGTATTAGTCTTACTGAATCTGAGAAGACAATGGTTACGTAATGCATGGAAACTATTAAGTTTGTTTATGTATATATTATATTATAAGCCATGAACTTAGTACTACTAAATCTACATATAAGATGGATTGGGATACCATGAATCTGCTGCTTTTAGGAATCTCACGTTGCTGATTCATGAACGTAGTAACGACTTTAACGAAGTAACAAACAAAAAAGTTCGTGACAGTAAGGCCTAGGGATTGCAACAAGCATCCAATTTACTCGATTTCTAAATGCCACTGTACATGATTCTACTTGAATAGTTCACGTAACAGACCAATCAGATTGTTCGCATGTGACTGGCTACATTCTAATTTTTATCTATTAAATAGATATACGATATTGTATCTGGTGAGATGTAGGTTAGAAATGTAGTCGTGTGTGCGTGTGTGTGCTTGTCCATGAATGGATTATTTCAGAGAGAGAGAGAGCATGTTGTTTATTTCCGACTTTTATGAAAGTTTGTTTTCACTGTTCGAAAGTGTCCCATGATTTTACTGTAGTGGATTATTACATAAGTAGACGTTGTCCTGAGGGACTTCTTTTGAGAAAGCTAACATGGTACTCTGCCAGTAATGACCTCTCATTCCAAAGATATGGACAGGTTCTCACCCTACGTGGGTGGAGTGTATTTCGACCTGCCCAGCTCTCAGTTGTGCATGTGTTCCTGACAGTGTTCTATTGATTCTGAGTCTATGTCCTGTCACTGACTTAGCCGTCTGCGCTATCTTCGTGAATACACTTGTAAGGTTTACATAAGTACGTAACATTAATACCGTATCTTCCGAGATTGGATTTCTGGATGTAGAAATGGGTGTGGCAGTTCTCACATAAACTAGTATTACATATTGTGTGTTGACTTTCTCTTGCACGCTTTATTAAGCAGCTCTATGTGGTGAAGTCCGTCACTCTGTTTAATCGTATCATTCCGTGGTTGCCCTTACAAACACTTTCCCCCTACAGGAGCGCAAGTTTATAGAGTTGACATGCGGCAAGGAGTGCTGATTAAGTTTTGAGGAAAGTTTATGAAACCTTTGACTTGTACCATTAGCCACTTGATGTGTGTGTTGGTTAGTGAGCTTGCCTGAACAATGTCTTAATTAAACATTATAAAGGAACATAAGTTTTGCTTATATTATGCTCACTCACAAACACTCACTTTTAATTACCAAGAGTAATGTGCTTTGTTTATGGCATGAATGTCATCTGGTAAGTTGTAATAATATCTCACTACTCCATCAATAGCAGAGGACCATAATCGTGTCATCATCTAGTGACGCTCACTCTTGAAATATGGTGTGTTACAGTTAGTTTTACAATACAACCTACATACATGTACCTCTTTCTCTCCTTCCTCACAACTGAAGGCGTGGCCAGTGCAGAGATGATCCGTACACACCCACCCACCAGGAGTTGCCAAGTCCCTGTACTCCTCCCGAGCTTTTCCTCCACTTTCCAACCTCAGAGAGAACACTAACTAGCTAACACCCCGGGTGCAACTGGACAGAGACTTCTTACTTTTAAAACTTTGATAAGAAAGGACATAATGAGTTGCACGATTCACAGCAAACATGCAGAAGAGAGAAAGGTTGAAACTCAACTACAGAGATGATCTACAGAGACTGAAACCTGGCAGAGAAGTGTGTAACTCAACGTGGAAATGCACGATACATAAACATGTGTCTAAATTATTTCTATGAACTCTCTGAGACCTGTCCAAACAATGAGCTATTCTGCACAGTACCTTACGTGCTACTTGTATTATTGTTGTTGTTGTTATTGTCACTTGTTGTTGTTGTTATTATTGCCACTTGTTGTTTGTGTGACTCAGGCTACTATGAATACACTGTGGTTCCTAAGAAGTCTTCCTCTACAGATCTCATCGGAGCCACTGGTGAATGTCTGCTGGCATTTACTCCGCAGAAATACTTGGTCTGTGCACACCAGAATTCTAAACAAGTGTTTGGGGTGTGGCCTTACGGGTGCCTCCGGAAGTACTGGGGCGACAAGGAAGGTTTTGGGTTTATCTGTGGGCGAAGGGCTCCTCGGGGGGAGGGAGAGTTCAGATTTCAGACAGTTCAGGGAGAGGATATTTTTTGCGTGTTGGAGAGACTCATCAAGGTAGTTTCTGCTAGGCCCCAGGAGGTTCCAGTGCTATCATCCGTCCCGCCTAATATCTCCAGAGGGATGAGCACCCACAGAAATTCCCTTTCAGATGAGAAGCCAGCGACGGGTGTGGATTCCCGCCCCCAGCAGCCACTCCCCCCTCACATGTACACTAAACAACCCGAGCTGCGGAAACGGTTGAGCCTGGCCGAGCCTTTACCTCCCATTCCAGACCAGGACCAGGCCAGCAAGAGTAACACGCTCCCCTCTCGAGCTCCAGTGGTCAGGAATGCCACATCTCCTTCATTGCAGTATCAGCAGCAGCAAGAACAGGTCATGGCTTCAAACACTGTCTTTTCAGACACTAGTCCTGCATATTTCATTTCAACCACCAGCAAACCACCTCAGCTCCATCCAAAGCAGTCTCCGCCCTCACAGGGAACTGTTCCTGACATTCCGCCAGAGAGAAGAGCCCCTTACCCACTTCCTTCAGCTTCTCCCCCGGTAAGCCCGACATGGTCCAACAACCAAGAAGAGGACACGTATTCGCACACCTCCCATGAAGTCCCAATTCAGTTCACCACGAGAAACGCCTCGTTTAAAATGGTGCGCGGGAGCAACATATACCACGGACTGATGCGGTCAGACAGTCTCGGCAGTAAGACGGACAGAATGAGGAGGCAATCTAACAATTCCGGTTCCTATGACGATGACGCCATGGCAATATATGACCTTGCATACCGGCCCAGCATACAAAACCCTCGGGAGCTGGTGCCAGTGAGAGAGGGAGAGTACGAGTCGATAGGGGATGCCGCCAAGCAGTTGCAGCAACTCAAGGAGCGTAACTTGGCGGGCAGCCCGGGGAACAAGCATAGGGATACGATCGATGGGATGTCATTTGGAGAGAAACTCCGTCAGGGAGAAGATGCTGTCGACAAGGGAACGGAAATATGTCCGACTCACCAGCTGCATGACGGGCAAAGTGTGAATGCAGACAGTGCCAGCAATGGTGCCGGTGGAAGCCAGGACGCTTGCTTGATGAATAATCCTATGTACGGCTCTAGGGAAAACATACTCGCGGACTGCATCACTGATACTGCTAGCAGCATCGAGCGAGAGAGAGCCATTAGCAACGGGAGCGGGGAACCTGCCGCGGAAGGTCGCCAGACCACTCCCCCAAATGACATGGAGCGGTCGATGGTCATGAACCCGACCTACAGCGAATGCACTCCGCGCCAGTACTACCCTAAGCCTCACAAACCTAGCAGACTGGGTCCGGAAGACCATGGCAGTATCTTACCTGGGATGGGAATTGGAGGAGGGAATCAAACGTTTGATGAACCCCTGAGTCCCCTGGAGGACTCTATGGTGGACAATCCCATGTACGGGGGACGAAGCGATCTCGTGGGGATAGGAAGTTTGAACGCTGCATCAATGCCGACAAGTCCGGACTCTGCACAGTTAGGAAACTCTCACACAGAAACTGATCGTGATAATACACACGATACTTTGAATGAAGACAGTCATGTAGAAAAGCAGACTACAGGTGACAATCCGCCAAATTTGCCATCGAGACTACCTTCCAATAGCCCTACCGTACCACAGAATCTGGGCAGTTCACCAGGGAGTCCAACACACAAACCCATTCCTATTGTCAGGAGTGACAAAGGTTATACCAAAATAGACAAACTGCCAGGGACCAATGGGGAGGACAACTCCCCACCTCCTCCCCTCCCCCCAAGACTGTACAGCGACAGCAGTGCGTAATGATTTTTATCACATTGCTATGTATTTATTTCAATATATTTTTATAACATTATTGTAAGTTTGATTTGTCATCATCCAAATATAATATTCAATTAATTTTTTTCTTTCTGTCATCGTTATTGTATTAACTTTTGATCCCTGTGGCTGTTTTAATTTGTGATTAAAATGTAATTGATGTAAATTATCGTGATCCTGAAAATAATTGCATGCATTCATATTGAGAGTTATGATAAATAGCTTATGTAACCAGATAAACTTGAAAGTAATGATAATTAACATGGATCTGAATGTTTTGTAAATAAGAGCAGTGAGTGATTGGGTAGGCATTGTTATTGTCTCGTGGCAACACATGTGATGATCACATCCTGCGATCTTCGTCAGACGGGTAATCCTTGAAACGTACACGGAGCCTGTCACTGGAATGAACTGTGGGGTCACTGCGTGTTCGAGGGTGATCCAGTGGTCTGAAGACCTCCACCTCATCAGTCTTGCTCCCTTCGCTCCTACTGGAGCCACACTGAGAGCGTTCTTCAAGATGAGACTGCTGAGACCAGTCGCTCACGCTGCGGGAGATGGGCTGACGGTGAGCAGTTCTCGTAGCCTCTGTGTTAGACACCCGGAAGGTTCTCTGAGGTAGCATGAGCTGGTCTAAACCGGACTTAGTGGCGGAGTGGGTGGCGCCCGGGTCATATTTACACTGACTGGCGGACTCCTCAGTCTCCGAGATGATGTTTATTCTAGACACTTCATCAACCATGTACTTTTCTAACGGCAAATTGCTTCTATACTCCGGGGCTGTTTCTGCAGAGTTTATGCTGTTTTTGCTGGATGATTTGGAAAGCTCTCTGATAGCCCTCTTCAAGACAAACTCAACTGTGTGTTGAATGTCTCCAGGTTGCCTCTGAAATCTCGTTCCTCTGCTACAAGTAGCGTCAGAGTTGCACTTTCGCAGCTTGGAAATAGACGAATCCCGACTGACTAAGTTGGGAGAATCGGTATTGATTATATGGGCAGAAACCGACTCCAGAGGCATAGAAAGGTCAAAGTTTACCCTGGAGGCATTGCGGGTTTTTCTTCGGGATAGATGCTGCAGGTCGAGGTCAGAGAGGTCGCTGGTTGACTTGTGATCTTCGAATGCCTCTTGAAACTCTTGGACGTGATACCTTAAAGTCTGCAGCTAGAGAGAGAGAGAGAGAGAAGTAATACTATGGGTTAACAGACAAGAATAGCATTGCTTGTACATGTGATACACACTCTAGTCAATAATTCAGTCATCCTCAGCTGAAATAATTACAATAAAAAGAATATTCTCCACAAAAAGCAACAAAAAACAACAACAACTGAGTAAAATTAATATAAAATTTTTGGCTGAGAATCTGTTGTTATTATTATATTCTCTAGTGTACTTTTTGTTGTTGCTGCAAGTTTATTGCTAAGTGTACACAATGAATCTACAAACAGATTTGCTATGAAGTTTGTTTTGGTTGGGAAGATAGCTTGAAAGGTTCATATGGAGTTGGGGAACATAGTTCAAACAGTACAAAAAAAAAAGCGGTGGTACATATTGTACAAGACTTTAAGTAAAGGATTAGTTTTAGTATGGAGTAGTAAATTGGATGGTTCCTGGTCAATTTTATCAAGATGAATTTTGGTACCAGTAAAATAGCAAAGCAAGAGAGTAAAATGAACCAGGATATATCAATTGTAGATACACACATGCAGCATTGGAGTAGCTCATGCCAATTAAGGGCACAGTAAAATCATGCATACACCTAATGGCACACTGACGACAAACACTGGCATTAAAGACTACACTTGAACTTAACAAAACTAGAAATGAGAATGGGAAAAAAATATATTAAATATATAATATATATATATAATATATTACTGCGCACAGGAAAATCAAGCACAACGATGCTAAAATGTCAGGAAAAGATTGATTTATTTCTCAAAAATGTAGTAAAGAAGCCTGTAAATTGAAATGGTTAGGTACTGCGTGTGGGCAACGGTTGAAGCTACAGGTATATAGCATGGAGAACTCAATACTTGGTGCTGATGAACAAGTAAGTGATTGGTTAGTTGATTAATCGCTCAATCAATCAAAAGACAGCACCCACATTGTGTCCGGTTTTCCAGTGCATGATCACATATATGTTTATTTGGCGTGTAGGAATTAACTTTCAATTAAAAAGTGAAGTACATGCATGCATACGTACAAACATACATACATACATACCTTGTTAAAATAATATTTCAAGATACCCTTAAAGTTGGAGAACCAATTCCTAGAGGTGGACCAGCTATAGTGGAGGTTAGCATCTTCTGTGTAGACCTTAGTGATGCCGGTGACCACAGACTCCTCCCTACTGCTGTACCTCTGAAAGGCTGAATCTCGGTGGACTGCCTTGACGGAAGACACAATGAGGATTTTAGGAGGCTTGTGGGGGATCTTCAATAATCTGCAAGAGAGCATAAGCATTGTAGTAAACAAGAAGTTTGCTTGGCAGTGAAGGTATAGCTTGCTATAGGAGGGAGGAAACTTCAGGTAAGTCATCAAAACACTACAATAATAGTGTAAAATGCCATGAAAGGAAACATAAATAATAACAAAATCCACTTGAGGGGAAAACAAATAACAAGAGACATGTAATATTGAACTATGGAAGTATTCAGACTTGTTGCCTTGTTGATACCTACCGGACATTTCTAGAGATGATGCAAGGAGCTGTGAATTTCTCGCTGGTCTCCATGCAGGACACCTCTCCACTGACCAGCACCACATGCTTCCAGTCTCGGGGCACTTCTAGAGTCTTGTTCTGACCTCGAATGAGGTCTGCCATGAAGGCTGTCTCATAGAGCAGCATTAGCAGGTCACTCTCTGTCAGATCCTGCAATAAGATGTTAATTAAACATACTTGTGTGAATAAACTAACTTATTCTAGAAGATTTATATTAATGATTCTGTCATTCTCGGCTGAAATAATTATAATAATAGGAAATTTTTCTCTTTTTAACAGCCAATATTTCCTAACGTCGGGGGTTAAGTTGTAATTAAAAATATTGGCTGTTAAAAAGAGAATAATTTTCCTATTAATATTATTATTATTATTATTATTGTGTGCAATAACAGCTATATCACTATAACGTGTAAAGGGGTACATGTAATTTTTTTCATATGCACAAGTGGTACAGAATCATTCTATCAAGTGGCTTCCTAACACAATAATGTACACAAGTCGTCCAAGCACAATCTGAAGGACAAGTAGTAGATAACTAATTATATGCCTGATAATAAAAAACTAAAACCACCTTCAGTTGCTAAAATAGATAGTTCCATTGGTAATAAAATCAGTAAAACTAGAAAGCAAATGGAATTAGCAAACAAAGGAAGATAAACAATTTGGTAAAACATTCCCATCCAATGGATGACACTGGCTTGGTGAAGTGCTCTTTATCTACAAATCATGGACAGAAGCACAGAAGTCAGGGAAGCAGGAGACTAAAAAAAAAAACAGAACAGAAAAAAAAAAACAGACTGATGTAACGAACTCAATGAAGAAGTAGAAGAGATACGACAGAATGCCGTATGCTACTAGGGAAGTACCACTAGTATAGGAAACATGTCCATTATGTAACAATATACAACTCGTACAATGGATTCGGTTAAATATTAAGGGCCACTCCCACTCGAGACAGTACGTCTAACCTTGTACTCCAGTAGTCTTTCCAGGAGCATGGTGGCCACATGTATGCCTCTGTGTTTCCATAACCTCTCCTCCAACACCGGGTTCTCCTGGAGCAGACGCTTCACCTCCTCCCGGACAATACGGAACACCTTCACACCTGTCTCGCAACTGGCATGGAAGTTGGCACTCACACCTTCCAACATGGACACATCCCCCAAAACCTGGCCAACACTGATGAACTTTGCAGAGTCCACTACGGTCCACTTCTTGGAAGCTAATGACGCACTTTGGGGAGTATTTGTTGGGGGAGGGGGGCACGATGGAGAACAAATGGGAGATGGGGGAGAGGTTATGAAGGATATGTTGTTGCAGCTGTCATTGTCCAATGTAGACACTTGGAGCTTGGGAAATGGGCATGTGACAGTGGAATCAGAGTTGAAAGAATGGTTTTCCTCATAGTCTGAGTTAGAGCTCGAATTAACATCTTCACGAATAGCATAAGTCGTTACCTGTAAAAAAATAATACAACATTTCTGTATGAAACTTTCAATGAAAAAAGTGCATACATAACAGTTAGGCGCTGCCTCAGAGGGAACTACCTTTTTTAAGGTCCTGAAGGCTCCTAGGTTGTAGCGTCCCTGAGTGCAGCGAGGGAGCTACTTAGGGCCTGAAGGACCCTAAAACTGGTAGTTCAAGACGGCTGCACAGCACCGAACTAATTTAGAACATAGTGACTGCTCCTAACAACAGGACACTAAGCGCAATCGGAGGGACCTCAAGGCAGGGACACTAAGTTTCTATCACAATACAAAAACTACAGTAGCTATGTTCCAAAGAGAATAGTCTACAGGGTGTCATACAGGATTTTTTTTTGGGGGGGGGGGGGGGGGGGGAGTGGGAAACACGGTGTACCTAGCCACACCCATTTTTAAAACCTACACTACTAAGATGCACATGCTTAGCTATACGCAAGTGGTTTGGTCACATGCATGATTTTATCATCTTTATAGAATCCAAACCTAGTGTACTATATTGAATTTATATTCTCTTTGGATTCCTTGCATGCATATGAGGACAAGTATTTTTTTCCAGCCCCACAAAATGTCAGGTCAAGCCACTGTTTTGTCAAGAATTTTTTTTGCTAGTTGGAGTAAGATGGATGCACCCTTTTCTAAAATCTGTTTGTCAGAATACTGGATGAACTAAAATACTTTCTCAAGAAAAATGTTTTACAAATTTTTGATAATGATTTAGTATGTGTGATTGTGTGAACACATGGCTACACCCATCAAGAACTCACACTATTAATTAACAGAATTTTTTTTTAATAAACCCATGAAGGAATAAAATACTAGTAGGTAGTTTGTAATTTTGATAACCCTTTACCAACCAAAATCAGAAGTTTGTAATATATAGTCCCTTTACCTAACTAAAATACAAGTAAACCACCTCTAATAATTAGGAACCAATAACTGCATGAGTGAATGAATGGAATCAATCAATGACCATTACTTGAATGAAACAGCATTGTTGAAAATATTTAACTTATATACTCTTTACCGGAAACCAAAACAAGTGCTAAACAAGAAGCTGACCTTAACCAATCCTTCGATAATGATGAACAGACTGGTATCTTCATCGTTATGCTCCTGCAACACGTCTCCTGGCTGGAACATTTTCAGCTCTCCTGATCGCACAAACTCCATCACCACCTCCTCGTCCAAGCCAAACAGGAGTGGGTTGGCCACCAAGATGTTCACAGCAGTGGGAGGAGCCACAAGCTGGTGAAATGAGCGTTGCAAGTGTTTCAGTTTCATTTCAATGGCCTAGTGTTAAAAATAACAATAAAATACGCAAAACAAAAAAGAGGTATTTTGCAAAACAAAAGCTTAAACATCATCAATGATTTTTAAATTGTTCTCTAGGATAAACTGATTCTCTCTATACCCAATTCACATCCTACCCAAAGAGGATGGATTTTTAATTACCAATGCATACACACAGAATCTACTGCAGCAAAATAATAATAACAAACAACAATAACAACAATAATAATAATTAATAAAACAATACTAATAATAATAAATAAACAACAACAATAATAATAATAATTAGATGTATTCTCTCTCTTTCACAGGCTTTTTTAAACAATACAGAATTAAAAATATTTGGTCACCACCGGGAATCGAACCCAGGACCGCTTGCATAGCACACAAGCGGTCCTGGGTTCGATTCCCGGTGGCGACCAAATATTTTTAATTCTGTATTGTTTAAAAAAAAGAAAGAGAATACATCTAATGAGTAAAAGAAGGCTGAGAAAGATATTGTGAAATAATAATAATAATAGTAATAATAATAATAATAATAATAACAATGGTGATGATAAAATAACAACAAAAATACATTTATATCTTGAAAGAACTTCTAACTCAACTATTTAATTAGCCGTATTGATGCCAAGGTCACTAATTGATGTTTACCACATATTAAAACCGGCACTTCTGGTTGAAAGGTTTCATATGTCAAGAAAGGCTCGATTATGTCCCACTCCAGCTGGAAGCTAACACAACAATGACCAGCTTTGGAATGAACTAAAGCTGTTTGTATTACGTTAGAAATTCCAGACTATGACGTGAACCTCATTACAGTGTAATTCAATTTAAGGCTTTAGAAGTGGAAAATTTACTCCTCTAAAGACAAGACTACCATTATACCCTCTCAGAGGTTGTTGTTGTTTAATTAAATTTTTTCTTTCCATTTTTATTTTATTTTTTATTTTTATGCCAATAATATATATAGAAATTGAATTAACTAACATTTATGAAAAATTCAATGCAAATGTTTCAGTAATTAACTGCATTAATTTTAAACAAAGGTTTTAAAAGAGCTAAGCCATCTAAAGCGGTACAAAGTAATTGCTTTTATTGCAGATAGTGATATAACTTATTTTTGTACCGGAATCATTTTCTTTCTTTTCTTTTCTTTTTTTTGCTTTAAATCCGCGTTCAATTATCACTGGGACCTACAGCTCCCGAACCAAATCTTCATCAAAGAAACTCCATTATCAAATCACGCTTTGAACAATTTCTGAAACCTAGAAATACCATTTACAATTCAAGCAGCAATTAGCGCAATTATTGCAGCCCGCTAAACTATTATAGCAGAGCAAGTTCACTGACGCCAACAAAATTACACTCTAGACAGTCGTGACCTCTACGTCAGTGAGAAATAATTTAACAAAGCCATACTCTCCTCCTAATGTGAACCTAATAAAATATACCCACATTTTATCCCTTGACATCACCCAGATAAAAAAGGGTCAATTTCTATGTATTCAAATTTCTCAGAGCAGATGTTGCTGATATCATCTACCTAATTTGTTGCACTAACCACATGAAACTCACTCAAAAATAGCCAATTAGCGCTGAGTGAATTAGTGAAAAGATCAAATTGGTAAGAAACAATTTCATGCATGGAAAAAATACCTCAGGTCAAATTTCATAGAAGTTATTTGCTTACTAAAGTAAGAGTGTTGGCATCAACCTCCTCGAGCATGCCCGATTTCTTCAACTGTTCCACAGTGCTCATGCAGTGGTTCAAGATAACTCTGATAGCCTGCCTTGTCTTCAGGGACTGGGCCACCTTGGGGTGCTCCCTCTGCATCATATCTGACAGTCAAAGAGAAGAAATAAATGTGACAAAACAAAGCTATAAATAAGCAAGGGGTGGGTGGGTGGGGGAGGAATAATTATTGAGATCACATAGAATATTTATATTTATTTAAGTATAAAACACACAGAAGAACAATAATAAAGCACACAACCCCCCCCCCCCCCCCACACACAAAAAACAAAAACAAAAAACAACAACAACAACAACAACAAAAAACAACAACAACAACAACAAAACTCATGGAATTACAGTCAATTAAACAAGTCTCCAAGTACTTCTTCAGTACTTTTGTATTACTTCTGTTAGTCTAACTTACAGAGACTTCGCAGTACGGCCAGTCTGGAACTCTCCACATCTGTCTTTATCCCACTGGTAATATCATCAGCTGCACCACATGAGGAATCAAAAAACTGCTTGAGCACTTCTTCCTTTCCAAGTACAAACCCTTTACCCAGTCCATAACCTAGTCTCAGTGATCGATCTAGAACGTCATTCACAATGCGAAGAAGCACTAGGGTTACCAGCTATGGCAAAGATTAAAATAAACTAGATCATATCACAGTAGTGTTTAGTGATTCGTAAGGGAATAAATTGCATTACAGAACTCACAATGAAATCATTTGTGACTGCAGTGATAGTATTTGTATTACCTATGCAGCTGTTACACTACAAGATTTAACAAAGTGAAATCAAGCACTTTTGTTTCTTATTTTGAAACCCTTTACCTATTTCTTATCACACTGGTTTCTACTGCAAGTGAGCAAGTATTTTTTTTTTTGAGAAACCTGTGAATATTATTACATCAAAGAAATACATAAAACTAATTACAAGCCATCACAAGTTCTTAGATCACCATTGAAAATTAAGATAGGATACCCCAATAAACTTGAGAGGGATTCTTTATTTTTGATATGGTTACATAATAACACCTTAATTGATAGGGGCGTCAACATGAATTAACTGTATGATTGGGTCACTTTAACAGAAAACCTCGAAATCCCCACTCCTCCACAGCAAAAAGCATTTAAACCCTAAAAATGCAAATGCACGCATACGTGCGTGCTTCACCACTAACATGAGACCTACTTTGATAAGCTTCAGACTGCGTAGGAATCTCAGCGTTCTCAGGAAGCGAACCCCGCTAATGTATTGATGTGGGCCAGAGAAGCTGATGGACAGGTAGATGTCGACCCACGATACAACCAAGACAAACAAGTCGTACAAGTTCCATGGACGAGTGAAGTAGTAGTGCCGATAGCCGATGAGCTGTAAGGAGGAGAGAGAGTGTGTGAGATGATACAATTGAGCTCAATGCGAGTGTATAGTACGTGTGCTCGTGTACAAGTTTCTGGGTAAAGTATCTTCCCATGATTAGAATATTACAGCTTTGTTTTCCAAATGATTATTATTAATTAATAAGACTATCATATTATTATTTGTATAAAATAGGTAATATTTATATATAATTTAGCAAACTATGAGAAAAACAACAGTTTCATTACAGAAGTACATATATAATCAACAAAATGGGCACAATACTTGCTTAGAACTTGTTTCTCTCTCTTTCGAACGCTAAAATTATACATGGCTTCCTACTAATTTGTCAAGAAAAAAATCATTAAAGGTCTACCAACCAATCCAAGAATTATCCAGCTGAAGCAAAGTGACTTGACTACCCAGGATACAAATTAAATCAACCCTAACACCCAATACGTACTCAACCAAGAAGAAGCACAGAATATACACATACCCAATAGCAATAGTACCTTATACATTATGACAATCATTAAATTAGGGGTTCACTTTTTAGTGCCTTTTTAGTTTGGCATGTTTTCCACTAAAATAGTTTTTCAGACAGCCAATTCTCACCTTCAAGCTGGCCTCTGTCATATATACTATCACAAACACATAGTTGACATAATCCAGGATGTCCACAGCCATATCATTGGAGATACACAAGTACGCCACAGAGGAGCCAAAGTCCAGCAGTAGCACCAGAAAGAGGAACCAGTCCAAGCTGGAGTGGCTGACCACTCTGTATGCTACCTCACACACATGCACTCTGGACCGAGGCAGGGCCATTTGGTACTTGATGTCCAGCACCTTCCTCAGCCAGTGTCTCTACAAGGGAGAAACAAATAAACTTATAAAAGTGACCCTATTGGGATGTAAGCTTATCTGGATTCAAATTATTTTACAGTATTATAATCCTCATCATATGCTGACTGGACTGATGCATGACTGAGGTTTTGTGAGGGTCAGAAAATGATTAATGATTATTATTTTATTTAAAGTGCTCAATATAGAATCTTATTATGATAATAATAATAATAATAATAATAATAATAATAATAATAATAATAATAATAATAATAATAATAATAATTATTATTATTATTATTATTATTATTATTATTATTATTATTATTATTATTTTACTCCTTGTTTTTTCCAATGAGTCTAATTTAGTCATGTCAGAAGGAAAAATTCAACTGCTTGGTTAGTGGTTGGGTGGGTGGTTGGTTGATGGATGGGTGGTTGGTTGATGGATGGGTGGGTGGTTGATGGATGGGTGGGTGGTTGGTTGATGGGTGGGTGGTTAAAAAGAAGCAATACATTTCAAACTAGTAATTGTTCCCTACAATTCAGAACACTTCACAAATTTATGCTAAATGTGATTGCATAAAGCTTTTAATAAAAAAAAAATCCCATGACCGATTTAATATCTGCACTTTCCATTTCTCTAAACTCACCATGAAGAGAAGGTATTTAGGTGACTTCCAATACTTTTCCACATCTTCTATTTCCAACATTCTAACACAGCATAAAACACATAACAATACATAACATATGAATAAGCACCCTTAATGTTGCCTGTCCTTTTCATTTTAATACCCCTCATAAGGTGACGTATAAATATTTCATGCAAGAAAGAGAAATTATTGTCTGGTCATATACGCACACACACACACACACACATATAAGTGAATTGGTTTCAGGTAATATTTTCTGAGCCATGCCACGTTAGTCCTTAAAGAATTTAAAAAAATAAAATAAAAAATAAATAAAAATAAAAAAGACACATGCTGCTCCAAAATAAAGGAAATGGATATATCTTGTAATACAACAAAAACAAAAATGTTAAAAACTGATTTCTTACTTCCCTGGAATATCCAAGGTGTTGTCTGCTATGTTGAATAGAATGAGGACTGCATCTTCATCCAGCAAACCTTGTCTGTACTGTTTCCAATAGCTAGTCTTCTCTGTCCGTATCACTCGCTGTCTAAAATCTTCCTCAAACTCGGCTCTCTCTTTGGGCAAAAGAACACGAGGAACATGCACTTTACAGGAAGGGCAGTTGGAGCCATTGACAGGACGAGGCAGGAAGCCTGACCCAGCGATGACCTGGTGAGAAAAGGATGATCAGGGATTTTAGTACGCCTTTTAGGGTAAATTTCCTCCCTGCCCCCAAAGATGATTTTTGTCCCCCCTCCCCCTGAAAATTTTCATAGGGCCACTTGTCCTTAATTTAACCCCCCTGAAGTTCTAAAATGTTGATTTTACTGAAATTAATTCTGAAAAAACAAACAAACAAACAAACAAACAAAAAACTTGAAGATAACACTGCTCTGGCTGTTGGAATAGCAGACTCGTACTGAACATTGGAACTTATTGGAAAATATTTCATTATGTAATAAGGTGAATCTGGATTTCAACTTAGATTAAAAAGTTAACAAAACAAAAAAATTTTTTTTTAAATCAATTTACCAATGCAAAGTTAGTAACAGACAGAAATGGGAACGGCCTACGAAAGTTTACAAGACAAACCTAGACCTAGTATTCTTTCACACCCCTCTCACCTCCACATCCTCATCCAAGTCATCTCCCACAGAGAAGTTCAATACTGTTCTCTGAGCCACTATCTCCCAGTGTGAGTCCACAAGGAACTTGTCAGACTTCAGGATCTTGGTGGCCTTGACTTTGGCCTCATCGATACGTCTCACTGCAGCAATGAGAGCTAGCTTTCTAGCATGGGATATGTCCCGCAGGCCCAGCATAGTCAGGAGAAATTGCAGGGTCGTCCCATTAATTAGGAGAGTCAGGAGCACCAAGCCAGCAGTGTGGAATAGAATCTGTAAAGATCCATCAATTGCTCATGAATTAAGCCACGGTCAACACCTCATTCAATCTAACTAATTAATTAACTATCTGTACTAAGAGAAAGTTTTCAATTATATGCCAAACCACCTATTTCCATTATATAGAATATATAATTTATTAATGTTTTAATAGCCTGACCTGATGACTATTAATACATTTATCAGACTATTGGAAATCAGAATGCTAAGTGGCTTCTAAAAGCAAAATAAAATTCAGCACTCAATTGTCCACTAATACTACATACTCCACTAATCAGGGGAGTAGGAAGCCAGATCTTATTGGTGCGAACACACCCACTAACGACACCCACTCATTTATTCAAGTAATGAGTTCTATTAATGAAAAGACAAAACAATTGTTCTTCTATCAAATGAACCAAAGAGTTCAAATCTATGTTCTGTGTATCTAATAAATTCAAATGCCACTGTAATCACACCAAACAATCAAGCCATATTTTATATTACAGAGCAAATGATTTTATAACAATTAGTAGGTTCATTCAAATAAATAATGTTAAATTATAGTTATAGCTATTATGTAGAGTTTATATATCATTTAGCTAATATAGCTATTGGACATATAAAGCAAACAGCACAATGACAAAACAACAACAAAAAACAACAACAAAAAACAACAACAAAAAACAAAAAACAAAAAACTGAATCCTTCATAATTAGAACTCAAAAATGTCTGCCATATATGGCAGTCTTAGTTTTATTTTATTCAAATATGTGAGGCAAATAACTGAATAGGAAGACTCCTAGTAGTGCAAAAATGGCCGACCAACATTGCTGGAAGGATTTCTGAACTACATTTGTTATTCCAAATGATTGCTTTGGAATAGCAATACGAAGGACCAGGCTGGTCTGGAGTTACATTAAAAAAAATCTTCCAAAAAATTCGATATTAGCTATCTAATCCCGGCAGAAGTCATTTTGACCTCAATTTCAACTGCCCAAGCTCGACAAGCACAAGAGCAGTAGAAAAATAATAGATATTTGTTAAAATATTGGGGCCGCTCGGCCGCGCTCGTTCTGACGCCACCTGCTAATACACACTCCACTAATACACGCTCCACTAATACACTAATACACGCTCCACTAATACATACTGAATGATAGCATGGTCACTGGTCTGGAAACATGCGACTGAAGTGTTGGTGGCATGGTCACTGGTCTGGAAACATGCAACTGAAGTGTTGGTGGCATGGTCACTGGTCTGGAAACATGCAACTGAAGTGTTGGTGGCATGGTCACTGGTCTGGAAACATGCAACTGAAGTGTTGGTGGCATGGTCACTGGTCTGGAAACATGCGACTGAAGAGGGAGGCAAACAGATTGAAATGGAGGGGGAGGGCCACTATGTCGGCTCTTTTTAATTACTCACTTTAGAACAATCATCAAAGGGGTTCACCCCTACTTATTTTCCAAAGGAAATTAGCAATTCACGCAATCAAATACAATAACATTCCATTGACAGTATTAAAATATTGTTGTAATAATTAAAATCTCTGTTCAACCCAAAAAAAATTTTTTTTAGTGAAGCCAATTGTTACTGCTATTATCATTATTATTACCATTATTATTATTATTATTATTATTTATTATTACATAATTATTTTTATAATTATTATTACATTATTATTATTACTATTAGTAGTAGTAGTATGAGTACTCGCTAATAGTAGGCCAGCTTTTTTTATTTTTTTTATTTGTAATAGGTAACAGTGTAGCAATCTCTTGCTAATTCTGTAGGCCAGCAGTTTATTCTCAAGGTATGACTCCTCCAAATCTGTTAAACTAATTCCATCTAATACGGAAATAGAACTTCTGCGCTAAAGAATGACTGAAACTCTTCTACAGTCGAGTCTCAAACTAGAAACTACTCAGACTGTACATTCCCAAGACAAGTGCTGCATGCATGTGCACTTATCTGTACTAATTTACATAGCTACCGTGCTATTTCACTTAGCTACCATGCTATATATTTCACTTAGCTACCACGCTATATATTTCACTTAGCTATCACGCTATATATTTCACTTAGCTACCATGCTACATATTTCACTTAGCTACCATGCTACACATTTCACTTAGCTTCAGTCATAGCCAGCAAGTCAGTCATCAAAATGGATCTCAAAGACAATAGCTTTACAAGCATTGAAAGAGACAACAAACTGCCTTACTGAACAATTTATGTCCTTAGTGTTCTAGAATTTTCATTTCAACTTAAATTTTCAAAAAAAAAAAAAGTATAATTTTTTGGCCGAACAATCATAAGCTTCTGTGGGTAACGCCCCCTATATTGTCATGCTGGAATCAAGTGAGTGAATATTTTTTTCATATGCTGTCCCACAGGTTGTTTTAATTGCTTTATGCTCAATAGTTTACTGCGTGCTGGAATTGGAGTTTTCACATTAAAACTACCAGTAAGTAGTGTGCCTTGCATGTTTAGCTTCTTGTGTTTTCATTGTACAAACTAAATAGTAGCTGGCACATTCCTGATGAATATACACCAAATAAATTATTATTAGTAGTAGTTAGTGTTAGTATTAGTATAATAGTATTACTATTATTACTACTATTTAAAGTGTGCACCAAACCCAAGTAGGAGTGTAGTCAGTGGGCTTTGTGCAGGGAATAAACACAAGGATTTTGTACATGAGGGGAATTAACTACATTTACATGGTCTGTTGTTAACACAGAAAATATACAAGAGCAGCTGCAAGAGCCTGGGAACTAGTTGGGTACCAGACTTCTGGTTATCAAGCTGCCAGACACTTGCCAGTACAAGGGAGCCAGCCTGGTGGCATGGCATGCACTGCATCATCATCAAGTATCATCATCATTACTATTATTATTATTACTAGTGATGTACTTCTGCACAAGTGGCGAGAGCTGGTCTGGCTGAAATTTAAATGCTAACCACTAATAATAATAATTTATAAACATTTATTTGTGTTATTCTTTTAGCAACACACAACATTTTTACACTTACATACACACTTGTTCACTAACACAAGCACAATATTTACATCATTTCATCTTCGTGACTTGACAATTGGACTATGGATTTACGCAATTAAATTTCGTCAAACGATACAGGTAAGGATCGCTAAACCTGTTTCTAGCTGCCTTTCAAAAGTTGACTCCATTGAAAATACTCTATTGTGCCAGAGCTCTAGTAAATAATGCTTTCTCTAAGTGAATTCACTATTGGACAACAAATTTTCAATTGGCGTATAGCTGTGACAGCGTATTAACAAGACAACTTACCACCGCCACTAATAGAATAGAAACTGAACTCCACTAAGTTTGCAAGATTTAACTGCGAACGTCTCTCCTCTTCTTTCTCAGTTCTTTCCCGTTTTTTTTTTGTTTTCCTGGCATTATTTTGAAGTCTTTCTTTTCTCCTAAATGTCTTGTGCCGGCGCTAATGTTACGCTTTTAAGTAGCCTCCGGGGGAGGGGGGCGCACACATTGACCTCTTTGAACTTTGCCATATATATATATTGTGAAAGGATCTGAGAAAACAGCCCACTTGGAGCACTCCATCAAAATTTTATTTTTGTATTTGCTATATACTCCTTAAAATTAGCTTCAAAATGAGCCATAAGTAATTAGCAGGCTATCAGTAGTTTTCGAGTTATGAGCCGTTAAAGTTTCGCCTGTTCTACCACGCTATTTAGGAAAAATTGAGAAAAACGCGTTTGAAAGACCGCAAGAGAAAGGAGTGCGGCATTTCTAACGACGCGCTCGCCATGAAATACTTGTCGTTGACACTTCAAATTTTGTCAGAAGGTAGGCAAAGGGTTTTAGATTGGTATGAACAAATAAAAAAATTTCCAATTACTATGCCCAACTCGATGTTTTTGCCTGTATCTCAATTTCATGTTTTGCGCGAAGTGGGCTGTTTTCTCAGATCCTGTCACAATTATATATATACACCAAAATCTCAATTGAGACTCGTTAGTGAGAATCTCATTTCACTTCGCTCAATTATTATTATTATTATTATTAGTGTTTTCACTAAAGTTTCTATTCTACTTATGTATGTAGTAGCAACGGCAAATTAATTTATTATCCCTAACACTACCATTATCATCATCAAAATTATGATCGAATAATTCATAAGTGGGATTTGTACTGGGGGGGGGGGGGGGCTCATTAAGGTTAGCTAAATTAAAGGAACAATCCTAACTTCTAAATACACATAACAATGAACATAACAATGACACAGCTAATAGCTGCTGCAGACACTGTGTTAAAACCACAGTACCAATACTTCAATATATGCCAACCACTTCAGGTACTTACCTTGTTCCCGACATTGCTCTCATAGAGATGTCCAGTCTGTGCCACAACCAGAGCCAGGGCCAGTCCCACAGCTCCCCTCACTCCACTCCATACCACCACTAACAGGCCCTTCCAGTCTATCTTGTAGCCCACCCTCACCATGATGGGAGACAGGAAGAACACCATCACCAATCTGTAGGAGGAGTGACAACATAGTGCGGAATCAGGCCCTGAAACTCAAGAGTACCTGTTTACAGTAAACTCACAGTATCAAGGTACCTACCGGTTTCAAAAGCCTAAAGAATCCACAATAAAGCACCCATAGTCTCAAGGTACCCATGGTCTCAAAGTACCCATGGTCTCAAAGTACCCATGGTCTCAAGGTACCCATGGTCTCAAGGAACCCATGGTCTCAATGTACCCATGGTCTCAAGGCACCCATGGTCTCAAGGTACCCATGGTCTCAAGGCACCCACAGTCTCAAGGAACCCATGGTCTCAAGGTACCCATGGTCTCAAGGTACCCATGATGGTCTCAAGGTACCCATGGTCTCAAGATATCCATGGTCTCAAGGAACCCATGGTCTCAAGGTACCCATGGTCTCAAGGAACCCATGGTCTCAAGGAACCCATGGTCTCAAGGTACCCATGGTCTCAAGGTACCCATGGTCTCTATGTATCCAAGTCTCAAAGACCTACGATCTAAAGGTATGCAGTCTCAAAGTAGACTCTGAGCTATTTGTAGTACTTGTGGCATCAAGTTTAGTCTATAGTCTAAATGTACTCGTGGTCTAAAAAGCAAAAATGAAATTATTTTCCACACAGCACACTACAGATGCATAAGGATTGTAAGAAAAATCTCTGTCACAGCAACTTTTCACACACTCTATTCTTGAGCTGGAACACAATGATAAGTTAGGTCTTACAACTTCACTTGACAGTGGCACAAAATTAACTGATTCAAATAATTGTAACAATTTAATAAACTACCAATTGACTCTTACAAAAATGTAAAACCAGCTCAACTCTCTCTGCTAGAAATTTCACAATTATACATTTTTCTCAGGGCATTCTGAACCTTAAACTTCAGGGGTTAACTCCACAATTTCCAGTTAAAAAAAAAAGCAAAAAAAAAAAAAACAAAACCCAACAAAAAAAAAACAAAACAAAAAAACCCAGCATATATAGCTCGTAAAAGGTCCCAGAATTACCAGGAGTGATCCATAGTGAGGGCTCCCTAATATTAGAACTGGTTGGCTTGCCCTGGGTCCTAGGAGATTAGGTAATCACACCTAACACACTGTATGGGCCCACCAGGAGAGCTGGCATAATAGGAGGGACACCAGGAACAATAAGTGCATGCACTTTTCATTGTGGATGAATTAGGGGGTTGGGTTACAATCATGTGAAAACTCGCTAGTTTATTTATGATGTAATAATGATGTAATACTTAGTGCTATCTCTTTGCCACCACCAGGCACCCGCTCATGGAAGCCATGCAATTCTGAGAATTGCCACAAAAATAATCCCACATCAGTGAAAGAGCATGCAAGCACATGGAATTTTACTAATTACCACCCCAGCCTACTAGCAAGACAGATGATAAACATCTACATTATATAGACATACAAAGAAGGGTGTGTGTGTGTGTGAGAGAGAGAGAGAGAGAGAGGGGGGGGGGTGAAAGAGATATGTCAGAATACAATAACTCTGTACTCTGTAAAAGTTTCACCACTCCTCCAAACCATCCCATCCCATGTGCTCATTTTTGCCCACCTTATTACAGTAGAACCAAAGTACAGTACAACTAAGTAGACCCAGTCTATGCTCTCCACTTGTGAAAAGGCTCTGTGAGCTATTACAAGACCCACCAGGATAAAGATCAGAGTGTTGACTAGATAAGACAACATGTTCCAAAACCTGCCAACACAAATACAACATCAGGGAGTCTAGATTGGACTTCTGTGATAATAAGAGGATAGCATTAATATTTTCTACATAATAACACTATGTACTGATTTTTGTGTTACATTTTTTCTAATAAATCACACATTACATCAATAAATTATTAAGCTTGATTAAACTCATTATTATACAACATTTTAGTCAGTTGGCGTTTAGCAGATAAAAATTTTGCCTGAAGCATACATGATACAATCAACTCATATATAATAATACATTACAATATACAAATTCCATTAATATTCCTTTCTCAGCAAAGCTCCTCCCATCCCCGCCCCCTCACTCCTACACCTACCATGTGCCCCAATATTCCACAACACTCACTTGTGTAGGAAGACGTCCACTTCAGGACTGATATTGGTGCGTCTAGCATTAATAACAATGCCTAGAGTGACGACAGCTAGCACTCCAGACACACCCACAAATACGTCAGCCACGTAGAAGGTGAAGTAGGCGGAGAAGAGTGTGATGGTGATCTCCACCACCGCATCGTTGAAGACGTGTGAGAGCCACCAGACGGTGATACGTCCACTGATGTAGCCTACTGCTGGTCCTCCCAGAATCACTTGAATCAGATACAAGAACATCTCCAAGACTGCATTTGCACATACATACATACACGTATGCACACACATACATACACACATATGCACACATATACACACACACATGCATACACACATGCACACACACATATAGTCACATATCAAGGAACCAAAAACTCATAATAAATAGTACAACCACTAGCGAGTGCAATACCAACATCAAAACGAAACTTAAATGTTAGTGTGCACCTGGCCTTCTCCAAACCACAAAAATAAATGAACTCAATAAAAGCCTAGCTGATTGGCTGGGCGCAAGGCTTCATCTTCCGGGAGATGCTGATCCAGCAGAGCAGGAAGCCTGAAAGTTCAAGGGAACAGTTACCATCTCCCATCATCTGGGTGCTCTGAACTCCAATCACTACTACAGCTAACAGTGACTAGCACGCCTGGATGTCTTTTATATAAATAAGTGCCTTTCGGTATAACAGATCAAGTGTGAACTGGCAACCACTAGCCGTCTCATACGCTTCTCTACAACTACTCTATGTTCTGCATTCATGACTACATCCAGTGATTACTGGGCCGAACAAAACGTGTGACATAGTGACGAGTGTTTGGTAAGCCGAGATGTACATTCAATCCAAAATTAATAAGGAAAAAAATATTGCCTATCTGTACTTCCCCAAATTAATAGCAACCACACTGAAGCCACTTCATTGCCACCTAATCCAAACCCACTTTGTCCCAAATCCTTCACAGCTGCAAATACTCGGCCAGCAATCATGAAGGATGAAGGCCACATCACAGAGATCTGTGGCAGACAACGACCCCACCAACACTCGTTGGCAGGGCAATAAAAAACACAGATTTCAAGAATTATGACAGATATTTGGATATTGCAATATAAGAAAGGAAACTCTCTGTGTACTCGGATATATTTCTATGCATTTGAATTCAAATCATTTTGTTAAAGAATCTGGAGAAAGGATCTAAGCAAATATACTCTCCCTGCTAGAGGAAATATACATAGTGGAATTTACAGAAAGGAATGGCTCCAGGAACTCACTCAGCTAAAGAATGTGATCATCAAGACCTCCCAGTCTACTCTCTCTATTAATGGAATAATTTTATGTAAAGCAAGACTCTGTCTTTGGAGGGTTTAATGAAATAGTTATTCAGATGATCACAGCAGTGAACTTTCAGTCTAAATGAGTTTGGTAGGCAATATGAAATATTAGCTGGTGGATATATCTATTTCAATGGAGCACTCACAGGAATTCTAGTGTGAGTGTAATCTACAGAAGTTCAGTGAGGAGTATGTGGGTTGATAACAGACCCTAAGGTTGAGGTATTTGGCTAGCATCTGGCTCCAGAAGGCTATCATCAGTGGGTATAAAGAATTGGGCAGAATATTATCAATCCAATAACAGTGGTACCACACCTGGTGTGTGTGTGTGTGTGTGTGTGTGTGTGTTATAAATAGTTCTTTTTGTATACTTTATATAGAACTGATGACTCATTATTCCGGCATGAGGCTTATTATTGTTGTTGTCTTGTTATCATCATTATTATTATTATTGTCATCATCATCATTGTCACTATCACCATCACCATCATCATCATCATCATCATCATCATCATCATCATCATCATCATCATCATCATCATCATCATCATCTTTCTGGTACAATTGCCGAGCTGAAGAAACAGTTAGAAAAAGCTTGACACTGGACTGGTCACACAATAGCTTCTACCACTTACATAAAAATGAGCTTAATGTCTCACCCTCTTCCTTCAAGAAGGAATTAAATTATGCATCCTATACCAGCCAAGAGCTTCACTGACACCACCAGGAGTCACTGACCCAGGTGGCTAGTGGCTTTTAGGAGGACACTCAGTATTGTCTTGATCCCAGCTATCTAACCTGATCACCACCCAGGGAATACGCCTGAAGATAACACATCCCAAAATAGGCACCAAGAGAAACAGTAGAGGCTCAGGGGAACAATGATATCTCCCTAGTTATATAATACTTCTGCTGAGCTGTGCTTGCCATCCCCCAGAGAAGTAACACAATAATTATGTTACACCACAGAGGAATGAGATATGTCTACATATCTGCTTACACTTTCCATATGCCAGTCACACCTACAGTGCTATCCTAGCTACTGAGGTCACACATTTCCTCATAGGAACCTGAATTTTGATCTTACAGAAAACACTGGCTAGTTATCTTACATGATTTGTTTTCTAGTTGTCTTACTTGATTTGTTAAGTTTAGCCGGATCATATTGTCTCTGTTTACCAAATATAAATATTGACGTTTAGTATCATAGGAAGCAGCTAGAGGACACTGTTAATTCAAGGGCTTATAAAGATGAGGAAAAATGAATTAAAATAGCACATGTAAATATAATAATAATAATAATAATAATAATAATAGCAGTAGTAGTAGTAATAATAATAGTGTTGTTATTATTATTATTATTATTATTATTATTATTATAAAATAATAATGATGAGGAATCTTACTGCAATTAAGATTTTAAAAACTAACCTAAGTGAATTCAGTTATGCCAACACATACATAATTTGGTAGTGACTACGTGCTATTACCCTGCATAGGAATAATCTAGACCATCGAGGCAACATTCCAAGTAGCATAGCTTCACAGGCAGTACCTGTCTCCATACCCACAGCCACAACACTGCTAGGTTCCCATACCATTAGCTAGGTTCCCATACCATTAGCTAGGTTCCCATACCATTAGCTAGTACTATGGTACCCTTCAAATTTGAGGGGAGAAAAAAGCCATGGTGATGACCTTTATAACATGGTATCCACTGAATGACTTCAAATTTTATGCAATTACTATTCTAGTAAATTATTTACGATGCAGACATTTTCAACAACAAGTAATCCACATTTAATATTAGTGGGTTGTAACAGGAGTACAAACTCACAACACTGCAACACACGATGACTAACTTCCGGCAAATATTAGTGAGCTGTATCAGGGCTTTTGTACTTTGACACATTTCCTCCTAAAAGTTAGCTCCTATTATAATCAGTTTTGCTAGCAACAATGGATTTACCAGAAGTGCACTTTGTTGTAGCACTGATGAGTTATTAAGCTATGCTAATGAGATAAGAAATAACCTGCCTTTATAAATACACACCTTAAACACACTTCCAACAGTGATAGATGCTTCAGCCACATAAAATCTCTCCCTTTACCTTAAAATTTGAGCCATCCAGTACATTAAAAAATTAGATTAATTAAGTGTTCTAGCTCAACGGGTGCATGAGTTATCCTTATTAACCACCATCATGTGTAATTAGTTGAGTTTAACATATTGCCCCTTAACCCTAACTTCACTGGTGCCCTAACTGACCAAGAGCATGGGCTGGCCACATGCATAGCTCAGTGATTCTTACATTCACAACTGTATGCGCATGTCGGGCATCATAAACTGCACAATTGGATGGATTCCCTTTACCAGTTTTCAGACTAGCTTTTGAGGGGGTAAACATGTCTGAATGAAAGGGATCCAGTCAACTACGTAATTCACATCGAATGAAGAACAGTTAGTGAAATTTGTCAAACTGCAGATACTTTTCTCTGAATCTAATACTAGGCCAGCAAGTAACAGAGCAAGTCAATGTTAGAGGTAGCCCGGTTGAGATCCATGCAATAAGTTATAGTTAAAGCATGAGCGCTTAGTTTCTAGTCGATTTATTGCACGACAGCCCGAGGGCCGTAGGCCCGAGGACTGAGTGCGATAAATGTACTAGGCACTAAGCGCTCATGCTTTAACTAATTTAAATACCGGGCAAGTGTTATTGCACACTTGCCAAGTTATTACACCTGACAACAATATAGCAACGGTATTTAAGTATTTCTATTATATTATAGTACACTATTGCCTACACCTCTGGTATAGTTGAAGCATTTCTAATATTCAGTAATACCATTAACAAAATTACAATACCAGACTGAATCCACTTTTACTGAAACCGCACCCATTTGATTAAAATCGGTTCAGGTCTAGAATTAGTATTGCAATTGAAGGACCTCAATTAACTGAAGTGAACTTTCAGATAAATACAAACAACAAAATCACAGAATACCATTATAAATCATAACCACAGAATACCATTATGTAGTAAATATTATTAATTTATTTCATGAAATTATGGGGGGGGGGGGGGGGGGGGGGAATCCTCTGTATGAAACCCTGCCTGATAATATCTCACATTTTGTTAAATGGCACCACAGTATATCAACTCATACAGAAAATAAATTATAAATAGACCACTAACATATTTAGAAGCCAGCCTATGCTATAATTATAATTATGTTACCTCAAAAATGTGAATATAAAGCTGAAAATTTAAGTTCAACATAACTATGTGACTATCACCTTATCTGGTAAATTCACAGACTGGACTTCAATTAAGAGCTGAGGTGTGAAATGTATACAGTACTAGTCTGACAGTGTATAGGACCACACAGATATTAAATATAGTACAAGAAAATTTTTTTTTCTTCTGAGGTCATAGAATTTCTGTTTCAACCAAAAGCACAAGTTTCAACTCTTCAATATTATATTGCACAATTAGTATTCAATTGTTTAACAGAACACACAGTGATTGGACAAAAATATAGAGTGAAGCGAAAGTAAGAAGGAGAAAACTGTAAGCACAGCTGTGGTGCATGATAGACTGTTTTAGAACTTTCATACAGTTCTAACGATTTATTTAGCCTCATCGCATACAAGTAGCCCCATGTACACACATAAACACACAAACTAACTGGCCTATTTTATATTAGTCCAAGAATGCTTCACTTGCTCACCAATAGGCAAATCGTATCCCCTTAATCTCAAAGACAGACTGACTAACTGACCTGATTTGGATTGGCCAGGCTCTAGTAGCTGTAGCAGGATGTTGAACAAGATGATCGCCGTACCATCGTTAAATAGAGACTCTCCTTCAATCAGAGTTCCTATCTGCTTACCAGTGACTATACCAAGACACAAACAAACAAACAAACTATAAGAACTTGACAACAAACTACTACAATTTTTTATTAAGATTTTTTTTCCATTCCCTAGCCCTAGTGTGTGGAACATGTAGTAAATGTTGAATGTAGTGGTTGTAGCAGTGTGGGTAGTCAGTTCCCTGGGAATCTTACATAGTCTTAGACCCCCTAGGTCAGACTTGGGGAAACCAATGAATACACTCCGAACATTATCAGGTGTGTGTATGTATGTGTGTAAGTATGTACAGTTCTATACTAGATATCTTCACAATAGTATTTTTAGGTTTTTGTGCCCTGTGAGATCTCAGGGTATCTTAGATAGCTCACAGTTGTTATCTCCACGCTGTAGCTGTATTGCTGCAAGCTTGTTCATATTCATTATAATTACATGAGTCACTGCACAGTTATATTATATTACCACAAGTAGATGAGTAATAAGTGGGTTAGATATCTCCACTGCAAGTAGTTTGTACTAATACAAGAACTACATATTACACCTCTACTAGTGTATCCAGGTTTGATTGCTATAATAATTTTATATCTGCCATATCCAAGGTGTAGCCAGAGTCATTGTACTTCTTAAATATTTAATATTGCTTGCATTTACTGAACAACTTTTCAGTTGTTGCTGGAAGTACAAGCAGCAAGCTCTAGCCACAGCACTCTTTGGTAAAAATTCAAACTTGATGCGTTCACTGATGATGTAGTTTCAGTGGATTGAAATAATAATAATAATAATAATAATAATCATCATCATCATAATAACAACAACAACAACAACAACAATTATTATTATTATTATTATGAAAGCTAATCCTGAAATACATAGATAGTGAGTGAACGATACAGTGTAGCTACACTGCAAATTATTTTAAGAAAAGCTGGCCTAATATTAGCAAGTGATAGCACGGGTAGCCTGTGCTATTAGGAATCAATAGCACAATTACCTATGCTATTACTCATACTACTACTACTACTACTACTACTACTACTACTACTACTAAAACATAGCCTTCTCTTTCTAGTGTATTCAGATAGAGCTTGCATTTGAAGAAAATTGTCAACATAGCTAGTTGTGACTTATAAAGCATCTGCTACATATATTGGTTGCTACATAAAATTCATTCTAATTGCAGTGACACAAAACATTACTCCTTGACATTCCTCCATTGTGCAGAAAAGGCCATACTGCAAACCACTTAGCATAGGACTGGCTTGACCTTAATGAAGGACCTTTTCGAAATTTGAATGCAAAGGGTGGTTTGGCTTTTTCTGAAGGATAGGGAAAAGCCTTCTCAGCCATATCAAACTGCTAACTAACCTCAGCAGAAATGTTTCAATAAATGTTGCTAACAATCATCAATATAAAGGTAAGGATAATTATTACAATATCATCTCTTGTTTAATAAATTTAAAAAAAATTTTTTTTACTGGAATAAGGAGTAATTGGTGAGCAAGTGAAGCAAGTAAGACACCATCAAGAGTAACACACACAAGTGAAAATCGGGATATTTGTATGTGTATATATGTGTGGATGTACGTATGTCATTTTGTACTTTGACCCTCATGTTTTTGTGTTTGCTTCGTGGTCTACCCCTTCCCATACCTTCACTAAACAGAATCTTTCGGTTTAGCGATCCCGTATCATTCAAGGAAATTTAATTCTTTACCCATTTGTATTACGTTGTTTCTAAATGCCACAAGATGCACTTAGGTCTTAAAACTAACTGTTAGACTCAACACTGTGCAGTAATTCTTTCGAACTTCTTGTTTGCTTTTTTTCAAGCTGCAAAAGGTTATGGCGAAAGGTTACTATGGTATTGAGACTCTTTATCAGACGTAATTTCAAAAACTTGGCCGTCTATAGTATCTGTGAGTGCTTATTGTCAAATGCTACTGGTAACTCAGATAGTCAGAATGCGATATTAGAGACTACAGAAAATACCAGTACTTGGGAAGTTGAGGTAAGTAGTTCTGTATTTGTTAAAGTATGGTCACAACGGCTGCATACTCATACATTTAGAAATGGACTGATAGATTCTTCTGAAGTGTTTCGTTTGTGTGCAGGCCCACTCGCCATTTGTGCTCAAGTACATCACTAGTATATATATATATTATACATTGGATATTTTCCTCAAGTATTTCAGCATTGTGCAAGCCAATATTTTCCCATATTGAATGCTGCATATTGAACACTCCAACACGCCCGTGAGTAGTTCTGGACAACTGTATTTTTTTTAAATTTCTGGCGGAGTTACCTCTGAACGATGAGGCATTGAAGCATAACCATTTTACTGTTCTGGAAAATATCCAATGTACAGGAAACAATTTATTACACTAGCCATACGGTATGGAGATGACATCTCAAAATATCTCCCCATATTGTGACTCGTGCAATAAGTGGATAGTTATTACTGTAGTTCGAAAAAGTGGTCCTTGTTGTTTCCGATCGACCAGACCCGGTGACTACGCCCCCTGCAACCCCCCCCATAATACATGCACAAATTTCACAAAAGAGAAAATAATAGTTTACTAGTTTACTACCAACGTTGTATTTCAACTAGCCATATTATATATAATTATATTTGGAATGTAGTTAGTCACACACAAGCTATCTGATTGGTCCGTTACGTGAATTTATTCAAGTAGGTTTGTGCTCTGCAGCATTGAGAAATTGAGTAAATTGGGCGCTTGTTGCTAACTTTTTAGTTAGTTTCTTTTGGCCTTAGTTGCTACATTCTAAAACAGTTAGATAGGATATTGTGAATCCACAATTTTTAAAAGTCTTGGCCTTGAGTAGCGTCTGATAATTAAAGTAAGTTAATGTGGTTTTGATATACTATATATTTTACCTGCTCTCTACAGTGATAGCTTTTCAGCTCTTCTCCAACCCCAGTCTCTTCATTATTTTTTTGCCTCCTCACCAGTTTTTCTTGTGCTGTTTGGGCAGCTTTGTATGCTTGCTTTCTATCATTTTTAACCTCACTAGCTCCCTAGCTATTTCTCTCCTTCTACCGCAATAAATATTGCTAAATATAGCACATTAATAGAAAAGGTACACGTACGCCTACGTAAATTAAATTGAAGTATATCCCAAACTCATATAGCTTTGCTCGCTTCACTCACTCCGCTGAAATAACATTAGATGGTCTTTCGCAAAGGCTAAAAAAAGAAAAAAGAAAAAAAGAATGAAAGAGGTATAATTTATTGGACATGCTTAACTTCCTATTTGCTTCTTATTATTTTTAAGCACTTAGATACACTTGCTTTAATTTCTTCATTCATGCATTATTTCATTCACACAGCCATTCAGTATTAATACTTTATTAGGTACTGAACAGAGCCTGATAACTGTTGCCACATAGAAAATGCATTAAAGTAAATAGGATGTGGCTTAGGGCAATATTTTTCCATATCACCTGTGTTCATAGTTATTACGTTGGGTTATTACGTCCCCCTAGGTAAATTTCTTGTTACCAAGGTATTCGCGCATGAGCAGTACCTAATAAATTTATTATCCATTGGATACCCGAGAATATCACTCGTCTGATTGGCGGTATTTATGCTCATGCCTGCGGCACTCGCGCAAATACTAAGCCAACAGACTCGTGATATTCTCCTGTATCAAATGAATAATATATATATACACACTAAACTACCAATGAATGGATCCTCAGTAAATAAACTAATGAAAAGATACAGTATCAAGCACACAACAACTAATGTAGCAAGTGAATATAATATAATGGTTTGTTCATTTATTGATTGAAATAAATAAATAAATAAACAAATAAAGTACAGTTTTCAGACATAATTGCCCTGCAGGGCATGCAGTGGGTAAGATGCCCTGGTCAGATCTGAGCCAAAGAGGAGGGGCAACGTGGCAGACACAAAGATCAACACCTACTGGAGACCATTCCCAGAGGTTGGGGACAACTTACCTAGCTCTGTGTGGGTTAATTAAAGATGTACTACAACACTTCAAACAATCAACAATCTTATCTTAACATCAAATTAAGACATTCTAACAATTCACAATTACATGTATTTGGTGTTAGGGGTGTGCCGCCCAGACTTGTAAGACTTTGGTGTAAAGGGTGTGTCACACTGGGGTAAGCAGTAACTATACACACAACAAAGACAATGCTTTAGGTTTAGAACACACTAACAAACCAAGGCTATAATAATAATAATAATAGTATGGGGAAAATCACTGTTTAATAGATATCGCACGGGGAAAGTGAAATAGCACTTTACTATATGAAATAGCATGGAAACAAATTGAAATACTACGGTAAGCCAAGTGAAATAGTATGAGTAAGTGCACATGCGTGCAGCTCTAGCTTTGGAAACGTACAATTAGAGTAGTTTCTAATACTGAGTACAACGTACAATTAGAGTAGTTTCTAATACTGAGTACACTAAAAATGACCACTAAATGTGACCGTCTACAGGAAAACCGGGCACAACGCGGCGTGCGTAAATATCGAGAAAAGATCGATCGATTTCTTAAAAATGTATTGTTTCAAGCCGACGGAAGGGAACGGTTAGGTCTATTATAGTGGGAATGACTTAAGCTACGACAATAAAACTTGGAGAGCTCAATATCTGGACGTCGACAACTCTGTAAGTGCAAAAAAAAATTTTTCGAAGGGTGCCGCGTTGTGCCCGGTTTTCCTGTAGACGGTCACAAATAATATTGCTCAAATAAAAAGTTGCTAGGCAAATCAGCTGTGTCATTCATCTGCAGCAATAAGCTAATAACATTAAAATACTGCTGATTTTAAAAATAAATACTAAATAGGAGGAATTCAACGGATTCTTCCATGCATTTGTGGAGTGAGACTATCATAGAGTGTGTGGAGATATCGGACAGCATTTACATTAACATAAAGTAAGACTTTCAGATCATATCATACCAAGGGACATACAATATCCACAAGCACTGGATCATCCACAAACAAGCCAGGTATTTAAAAGGTAGCTATAGCCTTATAACAAGCCAAAATAAAAAGTTTTAAAGCCTAAAACAGAATAAAATCCAGTTCTATCTTACAGCAGGTTTTGAAAAGCTTCCAAAGCACCAGATCGGTGGAGTGCTCATGATGTCTGATAAAAAAAACTTCATTCATATGCTTCCAAAACGCTGTCTGATTCTCTAGAGGCTTCCTTGAGGGTTGAAATTCATAGCCAACAAAAAACTTTAGGCGCTTGGTGTTCCAAAAAATTCCTCAATAGAACAAAATTCTCAATTTCAGCTTTCAGACAATTTAATAAATAGGTAAACTGCCTATGTGGGTTAAAAGAAAGTTCAACTACTCTTATCTATATATAAAAAAAAATATTCTGTACACTGAATAATATTCTTAAAATAAAAGAACGTTTTTGCCCACATATGTGGTTATGGTGTCGACAGGGTTAAAAAATACCACAACAAGACTGTCCCAGTGAGGCATAATTAATTCTATATCCCTGAAACCACTACAAAATGAAGACTTATGCTGTGATTTTGATATGTAGAATAGATCACAGCTAACCAAGACAAGACATTTGTTGTGACACTTTTTCCAACACCAACTTCAAATCTTTTCCCTTTGTTCCTCTTTTTTTTTTTTTTTTGGTGGTAGTTTGAGTGGGAGGGGGAGGTAAGGTCGCATTTAACATTTTTAAGATGTCATCCATGGTCTAATTCCCAAATTTTTATGGTTGGTAAAAGCTTATGTAAGCATCAGGTTAATAAGTAGTGATGTCCCATGACAATCCGTCCAATGCACTAAAGAACTAGGGGATCATGGCCCTACTTAGGAAGCAGTGAGACCGAATCATCATATTGCTAGCCCTGTAAATGCTACCAAATTTGTTCTAGCTTGGTCAATTAAGAACTAGAACATTGCAACTGACAAAAAAAAATTCATTTTTTGTTGCTGTCTATACTGTGTTTATATATCACCACTGGGAGTTCAACGTCATTAACCTAATTTTCCTTGAAAAAGCTTTTTTTGTTGCAGCGGTTAATTATACAAAGCCAGTTTATTGGCACCACATAGCAGTGGGTGGTGGGCTAGTCCCTTGTAACCATGTGCACCTAATGTTGGTAATTCTATAAATGACCGGGGTTAATTGACCTTTACTGATTTACACATATCAATTAGTGAAACCTGTGTTTTGTAAGTCTGTGTTCAACCAAAATTAATAATTTACACAATTACCATTTAGTCTAATTTATGTTGTAGTAGCTAAATCAAAGCGATGATTGAATTAAGCCTAGTTAGCCACACTGACCATACAATAAAGGCATTGTCAACATATCAGGTTTGTAATTCACACCCTAACCTTTACCTGGTTACATGTAACCATGCACAGGGAATTAGGCGTGTCTGTTCTAGGTCATTATTTTATTTTATTACATTATATTTATTATTATTATACTATTATACATTACATTTTAATCATATAATTTAATATATTGAACTTCCAAGGTATATTTCTAGAGTCTAGCATGCAGCAGGTACTCCTAGGGAAGTTTACAGATAAGTTTACTAGCAGCTACTAGGACAAGCTTCACCTGGAACAATAGGATCAAAAGTGCTAATGAGAGAGAGAGCAGGTTGTCACAGGTTTTCACACTTCTGTTTCACTACAGGCAAACAAGTACTTCAATTTGGCAATGTGGCCTGGCAGTCAACAAATTTATAAAAAAAGTATTGGTACACAGAAATGCATAGCAATAACTTCGGTTTTTTTTAAGCTTAAAAATTAAAAGTTGCAACAATCACATTGAAACTCGTAATACTCAGTGAAGGGGATGGGGCTCAGAGGGGCTGGAGGCCAGTACATAATATTGGTGCACAATGTAAAAAGAGATTGTTTCTCATAAAACATTAAACATCATAAAACAAACAAATACGTCCCCCCCCCCCCCCCCCCACCACCAACACACACACACACACACATCAAAACATCTTCCTACACCGCTGACCATTTATATTTGGGCATTCCTCAGCTGAAATGATTATAATTATAGCAAATTTTCTCAGTTCTGACAGCTAATATATGTTTACTCAACGTTTCAACTTCTTGCTGTAGAGGACTTCGGCCAAAAGTCAAAGCATCAGGTTAAATTTTAACTTGCACCTTTAAACCACAAAACACATAAGCCTTTCCCCCCCCCCCCCCCCCCCCCCAATACCAAAATATTTTCCTATACTGTTATATTCAGGAATCTTAGAACTAAATATTGTGCCCAATTTCCTGTGAATGGTTTCAGTTTCATATAAGAGTTGATATAGAAAAGCCGAGGCCTAAGGGGGCGTGTTGATCATGACTTGTTCAACAGAGCACACTGTCACAAGATAGTGTGCTGGTTTCAATGCTGCATGTGTGCATTTCACAGGTATGTGGCGGCATTCAGAGTAGTGTGCAATTGCACTTACTCTATGTGCACTTACTCTATGTGTGCAATTGCACACTACTTGCACTCTTGTTTGCTTTTTGTGGCTGCTTTTTTGGTGGGCATATGTGCAGCTGCTATTCGCAACAGAGAGCTCACAAAAGGAAGGCAAGAACGGTTTGCTGGTGCTCTGATAAGCAGACAATGCTCTCTATATAGAGTACAATTTCTATGAAAGTATTTTTGAAGGAAGAATAGTTGTAACAGATTTAGCTTCCTTGCTCACTGGAAATATGTTAGCTAATATGAAAGTGTGAACTGAAGAAAGCAAAATTTTACTAAATCAGAATAATTTAGCTAATGCCGAAGTCAGAAAGTGATGATAGAAAGACCTGAAGCTATAAACATAGCTCAATCCCTGCCCACATAATTTGGGGAACCGTTAACTAGACAGAAATATTATATATATATATATATAAATTCTATAACACTTTCACAATGTAAAGTAATATGCTTAACTAATGCTCAATGCAAACTTTATGCTAACAAAACTTTCTTAAGAGGATGAGAATTTTTTTATAATAGTTACACGAAGTGTTAGTCCATAGCCTAGAGCCATGGTTCAAGTTGGTTGCACCATTCCACATATGTTACGGGATTATACTATCCTCAGGCGTTTGGCCCTTGGTTGTGTAAACCCCGTACCAACCTCACGTCGAAGTGTAACCTATACAAATAGTGTGACACAGAATGGAAGTGTGACTGATCAATAATTTACTAGGCTTCTTAAAAATTGTACACTAAGAACTCACGAAACATGTGTTTCACTTCTTTCATACTTAGACAAAAACTTTCTATATGTACGATACATCCATATTCCAGTATATGAAAATTCTAAATCAATTTTAATGGAACAAGTACAAAATTGTTGACAATGGTGCTATTCTCGAAACAGTTGTCAGGGAATTGTTAACAACTGATGTTGCCCTGTGGTTTCAGCAGGACAAACCATGTCACAACTAAACATTTACCTTCTGAAACAACAATTCATTCACAAGCCTAACAATCTTGGAAAAGTCACTCTGGTCCATTTTCTCATCATCCCTGTCTAAATTTAGATGTAACTATGCTGTCAACAAGACTTGGACAATTAAAGGCAAGTTTGGGGGATACTTTTCACCTATCCTCACACAAGAGGGAACATGATTATCAGACAGTAGGAGAACTATAAGTTAGCGTATGGGCGTTTCTCACCCTCTTCACATACTATTAAAACTAGTAGTGTGCTTGAGCACAAATGGCGAGCGAGCCTAAAACTACAAACAATTGGTTTTAACTTCTAACACTCAAGCTACTAAAAAAAAAGTCTGAGCTTTTAAATTACGTATAATACGGTAAAGGCATTCAATGCCATGGTAACCACTCCCCACAACTGTTTGAATTGAAAAAAAAAAAGAAAAAGAAAAAAGCAACAAATAACAAGTCACGTTATTTAAACTTTTTCTTTATGATGTTCTTAGTAATAGTTGTAACGCACAATACTTTCGCACAACTGAACATACCTACGACAGACTTACCTTCACGGTTAGTCTAGTAGACAATGAATATTCAAGTAAATACTGTTGCGTAGAGCTTATAACAATGACAAATAGCGTATTAACTTAACACAGCCACTAACTGAACTCCAGTAAGTTTTGAGTTTTAACTGCACCTGCAAAAGAATTCAAAACGGTAAACAATTCAATTTTTTGGATGATATGGGTAATGATCGATAAACCGGAGGATTCCGTTTAGTGAAGTTTGGGACAGGGTCGAACAAAAAACTAACACCAAAATACGAGAAGGTCAAAGTACAAAATGACATACGTACGTCCAAACATATTATATATAAACAAACATCCCCGATTTTCAATTGTGCTACTCCTGAGAGTGTCCCACTCGCTTCGCTCGCTCGCCAACAAGACTTCATGTAAATTATTAAAGGTAAGCTTAGGACTTATTTCACCCCCATACACACATTTTCTGAGAGAACATGATTGTCAGGCTATCAGAAATACTATGGGTCTGCCTAATGAGGCATTTCCCTTTCTAAATTGTGTACGTTTTTGACTACATACTAACACTGTTAACAAGACCCAGGTTGTAAATTTAGGATAATTCTTCATTCGTACTGGGGGAACATGATTATCAGTATGTATATACAACAATGGGCCTTCCCATAGGCATGAGAGAAACAAGAATCCTTCACCAAATTAGAGCTGCCACACAAGATTCTTGCTATAAATAGCACTGTGCACTGGCTCTGCAACATAAAACAGAGGGAATTCCTTCAGCTTGTCAGTGAAGAAGGGAAAGGAGAGAGATCACTTACATTTCGACAGAATGACAAATTTTAAGAATAGAAATTAACATCAACTCGTGATATGCAAATGGTAATTCTGTAACGGGTACAAGAAATCTACAGCTTACACTCGCTCTTCTTATTTGGCCTGCTATATTGGTCAAAGCTGATTCACATCCAATGATAGCTAAACTATTTTTTAGTTGAGTTACATGGAAGCAGGATTATAAAGATTAAGCTTTAGGAAGCACACAAAAGCTTTTAAAACCTCATTGAGCCACAAGAGATGGGCATATATACTAGAATACAATGAAAAATAGCATGAAAGCTGGAGCTGAGCCATTTTGCCTTGCCAGCAAGAGTCTAGTCCTGGTTTAAAAAGACTATTAATAGAAATACAGCATGTTATAAAGTACATGTACATAAATTGTGGGAAATTACAGAGGAGCTACAATCTAGTCTCTGGGAAAAGTTGTAGAGTGCAAATTGCATGGCTCCTCTCATCAGACACTCTGCCAGCACTTACCATACTACTCCCCCACACAGTCCAGGCACCAATTCAGCCACGCCCTATCCTAGTCAACTGGTCAGTATATAACCAAATGGCTCCCCTGAAGGTGTAAGTTTATGTTCCTTATTCTACCAACAGTGAGACTACAAGTAAAACCTAGGGGGGAAAAGCTAACAAGAGATTATTAACATTAATAAAACATATTTTCGCTGTTGACTCATATGAGGTCACAACATGCCAACACAAAGTCACACCAGACTACCATCCTCTTAAATTACAGATTGATCAAGCACGTAAGTAGGTAGGTAAGTACTGAGAGGAAGTCGTAGCAGAGTTCATTATCATATTATTTAACTTTTATTTGTAAACCATATGCCTATATCACCATACCAACTTATCAGGCACACTTCTATAACCACGATAATTTGGTTAGTATACCAGTAGTAAAAATGTTAATTACTATGGAAGTTGTTAGAAGGTTGCTTGCTTCGCCCCCACCACCCCCACCCACTCACGTCCCCTCTCACGAGTACTGCCTAACCTTGCTCCTTGAGTAGAGCAGTTACAGCCACTGGATCAGTGGCACTGAGCACAGCTCCAAACAGCATAGCAGCCACCCAATCCCAGTTGTAGGTGAACAGGTAACGAGCCATCACAGCTGTGAGTAATGAGGTAATTAGAAGACCAGGGGCAGCCAGAATCACAACCTACACACCATCAAACAATACAGAAATTATTAATGCAATTTTGTTGTGCTACCAGCACTGTTCTCCAAGGTTATACTTCTGCTTAGATAGGTTAGAAAAGATGACCAACTGAAAATATAGAAACTAAACAAATCCGTACCAACCTATTTAAAATTTACAAGATATAACAGGCAAAATAACAAAAATACAAAAAAAAAAAAAAAAAAGCAATCTGTTTGCAATTAAAAGAACTACAATCAAAAAAATAAAATATCAAAACCTTCATCTCATCTGATTTAGCTGTCCACCAAAGAGGAATTTAGGATCTGAGTGCTGCACAGTAAAAGGTCAGGTGATTAGACAATGCATGGTGCACCATATGCTAGACTAGATAATTATTTCATTTACAACTCATACTGTAAATGAGCTGAGAGCAAGACTCATGCGAACATTAAATTACATTCACCAAGCTAGCAAACATATATACAACAACAACAATAACAACGCATGACTAGAGCTACAATTTTATAATTCTAATTATATGGAGAGCCAGCTTAATAAAAGCTAATTGAAGTATTAAGTCGTACCAAGTATTGATCAAAGTGTTACATGTACTGAAAATTCTGGGCATACAAACTTACTTAAAAACGGCTATTTTTTATAACGATGCCTTCATTATTCTGTACGGTTGTACTAGACATCTCTAAAAATATTAAACACTCTCATAGCCTAATTAACTGACCAGAAGTTAAAATCAACATCTAAGTACATATTAATTTTAATCTGCTGATGTTTGGTAATAGTTCTTTCAATGTATAGAGAGTGAGTACTTCCATAAGAAAGGGATTTATTGGGCTTTTAATAGGAAATTTGAATAGCTTCAGTGCTAAGGTAAATTTAAACAAATGTACTAGTGGTGTGCTTGAGCACAAATGGCGAGCGAGCCTAAAGACTATACTATTTTTATATGAATGATTTTGACTTCTAACACTGAAGCTACTGAAAATAAGGTCCAGTTTTTAAATTTAGCATACAGGGTAAAGGGATTTCAGTGCCATAGTAACAACTCTCTGCAACTGCTTGGAAGGAAAAAAAAAACAAAAAAAAAAACAATACACGTTATTTAAAAATTTTCTCTGTGATATTCTTAGCTAAGTAGTGGTTGTAACACACAATGCTTTGACACAACTGGACATGCACCTACACAGACTTACCTTCGCAGTAGTATAGTGGACCAAGTAAATACTGTTGGGCACGGCTTATAACCATGACAAAGATCCATTGACTTACCACCGCCACTAACTCGAATAGAAATGGAAGTCCCTTAAGTTTTCAAGTTTGAACTGCACCCGCAAAAGAATTCAAAACGGTAAACAATTCCATTTCTAGGGTGATACGGGTACTGATCGATAAACCAGAGGATTCTGTTTAGTGCAATTTGGGACGGGGTCGAACACGGAGAGAACACAAAAATACGCGATGGTCAAAGTACAAAATGACATACGTACGTCCAAACATATATACAAATAAACATCCCCGATTTTTTCATTTTTACCCCTGTAAGTGTCTCGCTCGCTACGCTCGCTCGCCAATTAAATAGTCATTTATTTAAATGCTATGGTTTATGCCAAGAATTCTTATTTCTTGGGGGGAAGAGATTAAATAAATTAAAAGTATAAGCGTAATAACTTTGTACCATTGTTGTAAATACATACTCCAAATTTAGTCAACATTTACTTCCCAAAAAACTTATTTTTTTAATCCTAGCAAGATAATACTTGATTGCAGCTACGAATGATTTATTTCCTAAAGTCAACGAGCAAATCAAGTACGAAACTTATGTATATATCGGACAATAAACACATAATTCCCAAGCCAGCCTGTGGATGTCAGCCACATGTACACAGCATGCATGTACCTGCCACGCCATCTTCTTAAACGTATGAATGTCCATGACAAATGCCGACTCAAACAGGAGTGCCGGGAGAAAGATGAGGAGGAGGAGATGAGGGTCGATGCTGGAAATGGCTGTGTAGTCATCTAGAATGTGGATGGCACTGTCTAGAAACCCGAGCAGGAGGCCTAGGATGATGAGGACCACAGTGTACGGGAAGTGGGTTTGGTTGAGGAGATGTCGAACAACCGCTACAATTAAATAGGAAGTACAGCAAAACCACAACATTGGAACATATACAACTGCATCTATAACTACAATACTTCAGTCAGCATATAAATAATTACTAATTCTGTATAATTGTTATAATTGACCAGACTATATGAATTAGCGGGGACACACCTTCCTAAGCCACATAATTCTTATACTTGTTAATGATTGCAAAGGTAGCTTAGTCAAGCCGATATGTGGCATAATTGTGAGCTACATTTTTAATCAGATTGCAATGACCCTTTACCTAGATATAAAAAAAAATGCTCAGACACTTTACCCATTACCTTGAAATTCATTATATATATATTACCGCAGTTCTTTAAGCAGTCAATTAAGAGCTGTGAAGTATTGCATTCTCACCTCCTACTCCAATTGAACAGCATAGGAAGAAAATTACACCTTTACTTTGTCGGTGGTAAAGAAAACCATCTGTACTAATCGTTTCATTATTAGAATTGCTGACATTGATATAGTCACTGGTGTTAGTTACATTCCACTGGGTAAGATTGTCCCGGGACAACCTTCCATCGTCCCAGCTACTCGTAGTCAAAGAGACCATCCCGCGCAACACCAAGCCCCCAGCCAACCTTTTATTTTCGCGGCCTCGGAAGCTAAAGCGCGGGGGATATACGCCTAGAGAATGCGCGGCGCGGCGGTGTGCGAAGTTTATCGCTCACGAAGTTTTTCGCTTATAAAAGAGCCTAGGACGTGCCACTGGTGTATCAGAGTTCCCTCCTTTCGGTGAGTTTCATTTGTGGGTGTAGAAGATTCTCCAGTATGATAGCTGTGCAGGTTGTATTGCTTGCGCTGTGGATTCCATTATTCAAATGTGCGATGAGTAATGTTGACTCGCGATTTCGTGAAGATCCCCTCTTGGAGTACTTTCTAAAGTTACAGAAAACTGTAACCGATGGTGACGGTCGTTTGAAATCCTCAGTAACATCCTTTCCAGCAGCAGTATTTGGCTTGACAGATTGTGGTGAGATTGTTGTGAATTGTATGTGAATTGATAATCAATTGTCAACATTGTAAATGCAGGTACACAAACTGCAATGCCCAGGCAAGAAATCATTGAACTGAAGAATATGACTTGTGTCACATCTAGCTTGTGCAAGTTGGAATGGTTTATTTTCAATTGGCCTGCAAAGGGCAATCAAAATGGGTTTCCAATTGCTATAGTCAAGATCAGAGTGTATAAAAAACTAGAGGAGGAACTACTACCAGTGGGTACTAATACAATTCAAGTGGACGTAAGTGCTATCGTAATTCAATCTGCACTGAATGATTTGTCCAATGGCGAAACATGTCCTTACAATGTAACTTTCTCGTGTGCTGGCAAGCAGTGGGTTCCAATACGTACTATAGAAGTAAATGCCAAAAGTGAGGAAGGTTGGTTAGAGCTGGATTTGACTCCAGCAGTTAACCATACATGGATGTCCAATGCATCCAAAAGTGTAATTAAAGTGGCATTGAAGTTGCACAGTGCGGAAAAGATCCCACTGAGGCTCGTTAATCCTGCCATGACAACTGGAAGTGTTGTTATGCATGAGGAGCTAAAGAGTAAGCAACCACACTTGCTATTGTTTTTAGAGGATGATGGAGGACTAAAAGTTAATCAGACCTCAGCCAAAGGTGCAAATATATTAAGTAGTCGATCTCGAACCTCAGAAAGGAGGAAACGGTCAGCACAAACCAGTTGTAGCCTCCGTGCTTATACAATCAATTTTGCAGATATAAACCTTGATGCAATATTGTTCCCAGAGACGGTCAATGTTGGAATTTGCTCTGGGGATTGCGGTTTTACCTTCTTGTCAGTTAATAGGAAGAAAGGCACAAATCATGCATTGGTGATGTCAAGAGCATTTCAGCAAGCCAACAGTACAGCTACTGCTGGGAATTCCAATTCAAAGCCTCGACCCAAGGGTCCTTGCTGCGTCCCAGTCAGCTATGAGGGTGCTGTTGTGATTGAAGCCGACCGCTCGTTCAATAGTTACTCTCTCAAAGTGTATCCTGATTTCGTTGCTACTGCTTGTAGCTGCAGATAGGATGGACTGTTACAAGGCAAACTTGGCACTTTATTGAAAACACTTAATCATTCACTTACTTGACTGTTCAATCTATTCTTACGTTTAGTTTTGTATGTGTCATTTAGTCATTGCTGTATTGTAGATTTGATTAAATCATTTCTAAATTGAACGTTTAACTAAATTGTGATAATCATTACCATTAATTACAATTTGAATGGGCCAAGTGGTCTCTACAGAATAAATAGATATAAAAATTATTCAAACAGTTTCCCTTATGGACTTGTAGAGTGTGGCACTTACAAAATTGCAAGTTTTACTGCTTACACAAGCAGATTCCATTTCCCTACATCATCATTGTACTGTATTTCATTCCCACCCCCTTTTAAAGGCACACAGGTTGATAGTCTTAGATGACCTTTGTAGTCCACTATCGCTAAAGAAGTGTACTGTACACTGACAGAGGTCAAGGTCTCCTTATCGTCCTCATGGTGATTATGCGAGCGTGCAGTAACCAAATTGGAAGTAGCTAATTGTAATTGTAAATAGTAATTTCATGTAAATACGCCCAGCAAGGAGCAAAGAGTGACTAAAATAAATAAATGTTATGAAAAATGCGCAAAAAGCTTAAGTTGGTCGATTGCAAATCGTCCATGATATTGAGTCCTTGTTCAAATTCAGCAAGTGTTTCTCTAAAAGATGGTCCAACAGTTCCCCGTCAAATTACAAATACGCGCATGCGCTCTGTGTTTCTGCGCGCGTCTGTCAACGTAAGCGTATTTATGAGGGATAGTCCAAGAGAGAAAGGTCAGGAAAGAAGGACTAAGCATTCAGTTGGAGGTATGGTACATAAGGCTATAATTTCCATGAAAAGAGGTAGCACTCTAAATATAGAGCCCTAGATACTCTTCTGCAGTAATTCTGGCATGTTGATATTATGCTAGCTTTTCCTTGCCTCTATCTCCCTGAGGTTATTCCTTGATGCAAGCTTATTTTGCTGATGCCAGCATAACTTGCCAACTGAGAACTCTATGGGAAAAGAATGTGAATTGATTTAACAATATTATGTCCTTTAATTAAGCTGTAGTGCAGTGTTTATTGCAAGGGTATGTCCAATACCTCTGATAGAAATAAAACAAGGCTATTTTTTTTAATAAGTCTAGAAGATTTAAGATACAAATGCAAGACAAAACACCAATATAGAAGACCAAGTTTGTGGGTTGTAGAAATCCCCAATTAATTGAAACTCTGTACTATAAGTCATTACTGTATTGCATCACTTGATATTTCAAAAGCAACTATTTTAAGACTTGCTTAAATAATGATTATTACAGGAAAATATAAGATGGAATTCTCAATTATTGATTTAAAGTATTTACCTGGAATTACAAGGTGTATTTTACTTTTTGAAGTGATAAACCATGCTCAAGCAGAATTTTGGCTTTTAGAGGAAGCAACAAGAAGGAATCCTGTAGTCCTATTTCTAAGAATGCTATTGTATCAACCAGAGTTAGAGCTAGAATGTGGACAAACAGAATAACTTTAGCTGGCAGCACAACCTGCTCACAGCTGTTGTACTGTAAAATTAGTTTAACCAGACTACTATTGAGAGGAATTGCATTGGGGAGGGAGGAAGAGGGAGAGGAGGGGGCTGTAGGGGGTATTTTATTGAGAGGGTTGGGGGAGGGAGAGGTGTAGGGGTGTCTGGTTTTATTTTATTTTGGGCTCAAGAATATCCCAAAGAACAGATCAGGGGATAACAGACTGGGAAAGTTAGAGGAGGAAAAGATGTAGAGATTTAGTATCTTGGAGGGGGGCTGATGAGACAGACTACAAGCTTTTCAAAATGCCTACCATTGATGAATTATATCCTCGTAGACAGGAGCAAGAATCTGGGAGTGAAATCTTACTCTTAGCTAGCAGAGTTGTTCCGTAATGTTTCAGGTCTATCCTTGTGGGATTTCTGATCAAATTTATAATAGCTTACTCGATATTATGAATGTTAGCATAGTGGCTAGGGACCAACACGTAGAGGAATGGTACCCAAGTAATGGTGAAGCCTTGGATGGCAGTGATGAGATGATGATGTATGGATAAGATGCACACATAGTAGTGAATTCTACACACATAGTAGTGAATTCTGCCACCGAGCAAAATTATATTTGTCTGATCTTGTTAAAACTAGTCCAATTAATGTACTGTAGTTCTACTTAACTCATCTAAGCATCAATCATGATGTACTTCAGGTAAACGAGCCATTGTTCACTTTTTTTATCCAGTTCAAGCCATTCAACAAAACACTGATAAAAGTTGATTTATGCCACAAAATGGCTGCTTCTAGTGTGGTAAAGGGTTTTCAATGCCGTAGTAACGCATTTGACTCGATTATTGTAGCAGTTTGGAAAGCCTTGCTTACTGCTGTAGTAATGGGGACAAACAGCGCGACATACTATGAACTCCGGTAAGTTTCCGCAAAAATTCAGATCCATTCATTTCAAAAGGGTAACAAATTGTACCTACATTTCCTTGGATGATGCGGCCAAAGATCGCTAAAGCAAAGAATTTTTAGTGAAGTGTGGAATGGGGTCGACAGCGAACACAAAAAATGCGAGGATCAAAGTACCAATTGACGTGACATGCATGTACATACACCAATGATCCTTATCTTACCTTACCTACTCAGCCCGGCACACCATAGGAATGCACAGTTGGTAAAGAATCATCAAAGAAAGTACCTCCACCAAACGTACGTGTGGGGCTAAAAATTTATAGCCTCGGGGCCGTGTCGGGTGGACTCATGCAGCAGACGCGCGTTGACCGATTCCCCCTGCGCGTTTGAAGCTGACGACGGTCGGTCCAAGCCACTACTATAAAAGAGGGTAAGGCTGGAACTGAATATAATAGTGACATTGTATTAGTCAAAATAAGCAGCAACATGCGTTCAGGCTGGAACATTTCAATACTAGTTCTAACAATCTTCATATCTTGTAGTACAGTCCAGAGTGCTTCCTCCACCGGCAAGCAATCTTCATCAGTAGTAATGGATTACATGGTTGGACTGAAAGAAAAACTTACAGATAGCAATGGAAAGCCTAAGATATCCAATACAAGCGATCCAACAGAAGCTTGGGCCTTGCAGGATATAGGTAAGCAAGCAAAATAGTAACTCTAGAAGCTGTGTGCAGTGAAGTGTGAGCAAAGTTAATGATCCGACTATTATTATAATTACATTTCTTTTTCTTTTTTTTATTCATTCAGATATCCTAGAAGGAAGATACAAGAGAAAGATAAAGCTCCAAAAACAACCCTACAAAGCCATGACAAAGTTTTATTTCGGTTGGAAGTCACTGGCAGAAGCTCATCCAGATACTCCTCTGCCATTGGAAAATGCAATTCTCAGAACTTACATAGAAGTCATTCCTCGGCTACTGAATGGGAGAAACATGGCAACTGTGACCATGAAGGTTTTCATGAGAGCCCTGGGACGAAATCAAACTGCTGTCCTCAGCGGCATACAGAACGTCACCATCACTCCTGAAAAAGAGGATTGGGTAGAAATTGACGTGACCCAAGGAATGCAGCAACTGTGGCCTCCAATGAAACAAGACCGTGGAGTAGAAGTTACAGTCATGCTGTCAACAGATTGCCAGCTATGCAGGAAACTACCGGCTCAGCTGATCGACCCAGCAACCATACCCATTTCCCAGCATAGAAGAAGACAAAGAGTATCAGCAAAGCAATCCTTCATGGTTGTTTCTCTCAGTGATGAAGAAATCAAGGAGGTAGTCAGAAGCCAGTCAAGTGAAGATGACGCCGAAGCACAAGAAGAGGTAGTGACGGTACAAGGTAGCAGTGGTGCTTCAAACACGAGAGAAAAGCGTTCTACTTCAGCTTGTCACATCGAACCATTTTCAGTAGATTTCGGCCAAATAGGGATCGCTTACATTCATGTTCCAGCCAGCTACAACGCCATGCAATGTGTTGGGTCATGCAGTCACAAGGTCTTGTCTGTTAGTCCCAATCGAGGAAACAATCATGCAAAGATTATGGCAGGCAGCAAAGCAGTGTATGATATTGAAAAGCAGCGCCCCAATGGCAAAGTGTTCCCAAGAATACCTGAGGATCCTTGCTGCGTACCAACCAAATATGACCCACTGCCAGTGTTAGAAGAACACGCTGATAAAAGCATTGAATACAATATCTATCCAAGCATGATCGTGAAGGCCTGTGGATGCAGATGACGACAAGAAGTATTTATTTTTATTCCAACAACAACTTCAATCTTTACAATATTAATGAGATTTCAGGTCATTATGTCTATTTTTAATGTATATACCTAGTCATGTCCTATATCACTTGTCAGTCTGTGAACTATCAAATCATCATTGCAGCACTATTTTCAGTAATTCATTGACTTATTAAATATTTAGCAATTCTCAGTGTAGTTTTTATGTGTGTGCATGTGTGTGTGTGTTGATTTATTGATTCACTCAAAGCTCTAAATCAAATAATATAGACTTTTAATTTTAATAAAATAAATAAAAACAAACACTTTGCTGTAATAACTACCAAGTACAAATCAAAGGTGACACATCCAAATACAGGTTAACAACATTTAGACATTTAACAGGTTAACAATCATTTAGACTAACATAAAAGAAGATCAAAGCAATGAGGAAATTGGATCAAGCTACTACAGGTTACCTAGTCCTCTTGAGATGTGGGTTTCAAAGAAGCCAGTAGTGAAGTTGTACATGTTTGCATCAAAATGTATTGTGGTTCTTGAGCATGTGTGCAGTCATATACATTCACATAATATGCTATCAAACTCTGTAAATGTAATAATGATGAAATTTGATTTTTTTTTTTTTTTGTTGTGCCAATAGCACAATATTCCCTTCCAGAGGGTTCAAACAATATCAAGTTAGAAGAGATTGTCTGGAACCAGGGACAGAATGTTATGACAATGATGATAATGAAGATAATAATAATGAAAATAATAATTGAAGCACCAAAGGTGTGACTCCTCAGCACTACTATACACTAGCTAGTTATTACAATAGCTATATTCTCAGACCAAAATAATATTTTTTTTTGGTTATTCTAATCAGGTATCATGGATCAATATAGCTCAAGCAATGAAAATGGTACATGTAACCGATGTCTCAGTAAGAGAAGCTAAACAGGCCAGAGACACTCACCAGTATGTATACTTTCAATGCAAAATTCCACTTTCAGCAACTCTGTTAACTCCCAGCGGTATAAAGGAAGCTACCGCAGACCGTAAGAATTAAAATATTAGCTCATGTGATTATGGCGTGATGATAGGGGCATTACCCACAAAAGCTAGTACCTAGCGGAGCTGAAAGCAAAACAGCCCAAAATTCAGAAAAGTAGCACAATGAAAGGTCCTAAATCGCCATTCTGAGTAAGTTCATACATAAATCAACGGTTAATCTCCAAAATCAGAGTGTGATAGATAGACAAACAGACAAGATGGTTACTATAACCCTCTCGCACATATACGCTGAGGTTTTTTATAATAAAAAAAAAAGCAAATTTTCTCGTTCTAACTGCCAATATATGTTAATTAAAACTTAACCCGATGTTTCGTTTCTGATTAATAGTTGTGTTATTATTATTAATTATTATTATTTTGTAATTGTATGATCTTATTGCCTTGCCAGAACTTTTAACTTCTACATATGTGACCGTCTACGGGAAAACCGGGCACAACGCGGCGTGCGTAAATATCGAGAAAAGATCGATCGATTTCTTAAAAATGTATTGTTTTAATCCGACGGAAGGGAACGGTTAGGTCTATTATAGCGGGAACGACTTAAGCTACGACGATAAAACTTGGAGAGCTCAATATCTGGACGCTGACAACTCTGTAAGTGCAAAAAAATTTTTTTCGAAGGGTGCCGCGTTGTGCCTGGTTTTCCTGTAGAGGGTCACATATATTGCCATTACAAATATGCAAACTTAAATAAAATATGCTCAGATGATTCAGAAAAAAAAGCATAATTTTATTTTTATTAATAAAATCTAAACGTTTAACAACATTTATGACATAAGTGGGAAAAACCTTGCTAGTATTGTCACTATTGTGTAAATTTAATTCCTCACATTTCATCAATAAATTATATTGTAGTTAATTGTACATTAGAAAAATAAATAAAGTGAAGATAGTCATACTTATTATTTCTCTACATCATTTTTGACCTCCACAAGAGTGTCCAATGCTTGAGATATGGCTACTGTGGTAACTTGCGCACCCTAAGGGTTCACAACAACACCAACAAACAAAACAATAACCATTAAGGCATTATGTCCATATGTAATTTGAACCACATTTGCTGTAAGTTTATATTTACAAGGGAAAAGTGGGAGCATCTAGTACTAATTTTCAGCTGAAATGAGCATGATTGAATTAGACTACAGTGAATTGATATTAAATATCAATGCATAGAGCTCTAACATTATAGTCTTTTAGGAGGAATTTGTAATAGAATATAAATAAATACATATTAGATAAAAGACAAGACATAAAAAGTGTATTTTTGTGTCATGTGAGACTTACTGTGTGTTCACCAGATGAGAAACTTAGGTTTAACTTCGTAAGAAATGACACAGCATCTAGTGAAAGAAGCTCTTTGCGTAAGGTATCTATATAATATATACATATATATATAACAATAGACAATCATTCTTTGGTGTAACTTGTTTCTCTTTCAATTCTACTTTCCGTAATAACAAACTCAAATTGTCATATGATATTGTCAGCTCCCTATGTTAACGAGAAGTAGTTGCCTGACAAGAAAAGGCTTCAGTATGCCACTATGATATAACTGAGCGTGTCAAGTGCCATTCTATCCTCTGTAAACTAAAAATTCCTGAAATGCCGATATCCCATCTCACAATAAATATAAAAAAATTAAAAAAATTAAAAGGGCCTGAGGCACCAAATGAAGAATGTATTTAATTCTTCCTATATGTATTGTATAGACTTCTCTCAGTGCAGTTATTATATAACTAATGCATGCCCATCAACGTCATCAGCCTATGAGCATATTTTTTTGAAAAATTCTTTACAGTGGAGGAGTTGAGGAGGATATATAGCAAGCAAGTGTGAGAGACTGAAATAAAGATGGACATGTGTTGTCTGTTGAGACAAGGAATCAAAATAGATACCTATCATATCCCACTTAATCATCTCTCCCCGCCCACTTCCCTCTCCGCCTTTATATTATCCATGCCAGCTGTCATGCGAGTCATTGTAAACCTTCACGTACCTATTGATGGCAGCTAATGGGCGTATTAGAACAATGGAAGAACTGCGTGTATAATAACAAGGAAGTTCATAGAATAATGCACCTATTGTTTTCTTAAATACGCCAAGAATTTCATGTCCCTTTCCCTCTCTCCTAAGTGAAAAATCCTCTATAAATACAAAGGATGACTTCAACAGAGATTGTTATATATCAGAATTGGTAAATTTAAAACACTAAATATAATTGTGAAGACTTTCAGGATGATAGAGTATAGACTATCTTCTCAAGACACTCATCATAAATCTCACACTCACATCATACGTAGCAACCAATGAAGTAAAAATGCTATTAAATATGATACAGTTCATGTACTAAATGAAGTTCCAGACACAATGGAATGATGTATGGTGTGTATTACTATTTTTGTTATTTTTGTAAAAAAGTCATATATGTGCTGCAATTAAATTAGTTCTAGTTATTTGATAGGCCAGACATAAATGTACAGAAAACATTCCTTCTGGCTAAAAGCCTGATAAAGAGCGGTGCATTTGTTTGAAGTCAAATTACAGTTAGAATAAATTAGCCTTTGTGTATAACTAGTGATATGCTTGAGCACAAATGGCGAGCGAACCTAAAACTACACTATTGTTAAATGATTGATTTTAACTTCTAACACTCAAGCTACTAAAAAAAGTTGAATTTTTTAATTACGTAAATATGGTAAAGGGGATTCAATGCCATAGTAACCACTCCCGCAACTGTTTGAATTGGAGGGGGGGGGGGGGGGTGGGGGGTGGGGGGGGGGGGTTGGGGGGGGGGGGGTGGGGGGGGGGAAAGGTCACGCTACTTTAACGGTGATATTCATTAGCTAAGTAGTAGTTGTAACGCACAACACTTTCACACTTAACTGAACATACCTACACAAGGCTTATTCGTGGTGGACAATGAATTTTCAAGTAAATACTGACACCTAGGGCTTATAACTATGACAAATAACTATTAACTTACCACTGCCACTAATTCTAATAGAAATGGAACTCTGGTAAATTTTGCACCCGCAAAAGAATTCAAAGCGGTAAACAATTCAATATCTAGAATGATTCGGGTAATGATTGCTAACCAGAGGATTCTATTTAGTGAAGTTTGGGACAGGGTCGAACACCTAGCTAGCACAAAAATATGAGGGTCAAAGTACAAAATGACATACGTATGTCCAAACAAACAAACATCCCCGATTTTCAATTGTGTTACCCCTGTAACTGTCTTGCTTGCTTCGCTCGCTCGCCTGCACAAATCAGCAATTGATTTGGATAACTTAATCAGGATTATAAACGTCCCATTCTAAATCTGTATCACAAAACCAGGGCACAACTGAACGAGCTAATCTATGACGTTGAGAAGGGAACGACTCTTCTTAATATTTCCATGGCCTCCATGAAAATAAATCACATATTTTCACTGCCCCACTTTATAATAGAAATGACTACACTAGCTGGAGACTTAACTAATAAGATTGAAGTGTCAACAGCCACAGACAAGTGCTGCACAAGTACGACAAAATATAGCTTGAATAAAAACCAGTCCTGTAGATGATGTAATATTCACTTTATACTGTGTGTTCATATCCAATAGCAAAAATGTGCTTGTATAAGCTGTTGCTGAAATACAAGCTTGTGACAGCGAAGAACAAAGAGGAATTGGCGTTGGCATTTGCTCCCTATAGAATAATTTATTTATTTTATGTTTAAAAAATTCCTTTGGTCAAATTAGTTTAATGATTTTCCGCTTATTTAGTAAACTGCTAATCTAGTGACATCCATGGACAAACTGTGGGACTCTTACTTCAAGCTATATACAGTAGAATGTCAGTTATCCAAACATGTTGGGACCAAGAGATGTTTGGATAACCGAAATATTCAGATAACTGAATATCATAGAAAATATATTATAAAACACTAATAAAGGGGCGTGGTCAAGCAATTATTCATGTATGCACGTGCTACTATTAGATTTTGAGTGTTTGGACTGACATTCAGATAATTGACATCCTACTATGTGTACATATATATATATATATATATATATATATTTTTTTTTTTAATTAACATTTTTAATCATACCCTCCACCCCCTTCCCCCACATACATACACACCCAATAAAGCTAAGCTTAACAGTTTCACATGAAAACAAACCCCCATCCTTCAATAAAATCAACAACGAAGGACTATTCAATGTTATTACGTAATTGTAGAGGAGACATTGACTTCCTTTAAAAAAATTTTAGACTGAAAGGTTTCAGTATGCCGAGTGCTTACGTTTTTGTTGGCTACAAACTTTAAACACTCAAAATAGATTGCATGATGCCTATAGAGAGCCAGACAGCATTTTGGAAGTATATGGATTGTTTTGTTGTTGTTGATTTTTAATCAGACATTGTGAGCACCAGACTGGTTTTGATCCTCGGAGTCTCCACAAACCAGTTGTAAGATGGACTAGTTCCATGTTCTCTTGAAGCTTTTTTTGGCTTGCTATAAGACTATAGCTACCCACTTTGGATGCCATGTGGTAGAGGTTCAAATTAAATTTGAATTCTAAATTACGCTTGAATGTTGAAGAAATTTGGCATGATTTCAAATCCACATGCTGAACTGTAGCTCTCTTTATATGTGTGCCAGAGAGAGGATGGGGGGATGGGGGTGGGGAGGGTGGATTTTCTATACTAAGTAGCTTCATCATTGCATTGTTATAAATACAATCCTTCACTTTTCGACACAATCTCATTAGTTAAAAAATCTTTATTATTTATTGGTGTGTTATGTAATAATTCCAATACACTACCAACTGTTTCAAATAACTTCAACGCATACATTGACAAACACACACACACACACAAAAAAAAATATGCAAAAACAAAGAAAGTTGAGAACATTATAGTTTCCCCCCCCCCCCCCCCCCCCACTTGTATTGCTTCTAACTGGTGAATGACTGGGGGAAAGAAAATTTCGAAGTTGCACATGTCAGTGGTTTATGATAAACACGTACTTTGGACCCTAGGAATATTCCTGCAATGCCTGGCACAGAACTGCCACCCCTTAGCACATAACTGCACATGACTGGCTAGCCAGGAAGTTCAACCTCCAAAAGAAATTACAGTTTGTGAAAATTACTCTAAAGAATGTCTCAAATAAACACATTAAGGATTGCAAGGATCCTCAAGTGGGTGATAAAGCACCTTGCTATCACAACAGCTCTCACATACAAAAAGGACACTAATGCACTAAAACTTTCCCCTACAACAGAAGAGTATAAGTTATAGTTCCATAAGATGCCTTCCTCTGGGTGGTCCATTCTTTAAGATTTTGAATGTGATAAAATCAAATGAAGGAAATGGAATAGAATTGCTTGCGTCAAAAGGTTAATATGTCGCTAGACTAAACCTGACCCTTTTCTTATGTAATCGTAAGATACAATAGAGAGGAGCTTACCATAGTAGGCTAGACTTTGGATTAGAGAAGCAATGCTTTCAATCACTTGATTTTCAGATGATAATAATCTAGTTAAACACAAAAAACAACAACAACAAACAGCAATTATTCAGTTATGTTAAATAATGCTCTGGCAAGTTCTCAGTAGTGTGAGTGCTAGCGGATGCAATAGTATGAACACTGTGGTGGTATTCAACAGCTATAGAGGCAGGATTGACAGAATGAGTGGTTTACTGAATTGAAAGCTACTCAGCTATTGGCATGTACACACTGGAAGCAAACTAAGAGTTAAATTTTAAAACAAAATATTACTCCCCCCCCCCCCCCCCCCCCCCCCCGCCCCCCCCCCCCCCCCCCCCCCCCCCCACAAAAAAAAAAAAAAAAAAGAACTGGAAGTAAAAAGAAACAACAACAACAACAGGTGTTGTGGTGAGCTGTTTGAATTGGCTAGAATACTCACTCTGCTGTGATTTTCACAACTGAGAATCCATTGATGCCGGCTTCAGACTGCATGATGTGGTGGGCATACACCTCTGTAATAACATACCTAATTATTAACACCTAATAACTATCATGTAATTGCAGTCCAATTGTGGGCACGCATACATATCAACCTGCAGGCTATTCTTGAACTGTTGTGACTGGGCATACCAGAAGTGCCTGCTGTTCTGGAGAAGAAAGTACGTCAGAAGTGGCAGTTTGAGATACAAAATGTGTCTAGTGTGGAGTCTATCAGAATTGGAGATAAATGTTTGGTGACCACTTTCTTTTCCTTAGGTGGAATGCTACCAGCTATTAGCATAATATAGTGTTAATAGTATTTGAGTATTGATGTTCTCGTGTTCCAGATAAAACATCAATTGCGTCTCATACATGATACAAGTGTGCTATGATGTGGGACATGAGAAATAGTATGCAAATGGTGCTGACCGGCTCCAACTGCAAGACTATCATGTAAACTGAGGCAAAGGATTTAACCCAATTACCTTCATTACTAGCTTCCTATAACTGCCATTCATATGGTCAGCACATAAAGGTTTCTGGATTTCTTCTTATGCAATGCAAACCAAGTGTAACACACCCACAAATGCAATCACACAGACAAACACACATATACATTTTTAAACTGTACCTCGAACTTCAGCAAGGGATCCTAGGGTTGAGCAAGAAAGCCTTACAATCTCTGGATCCTTTAACAACAAACAAACAAGTAAATAGAGCCTCATTAGTCCCCTCCCCCTCCCAAACATACACAATATACAATGCACCAACTGCAAACATCATTGTGTAGCTTTAAGATGAGCGGTAAACATGCATGATAAATGCATTTTTAGAAGAAGCAGGTATTTAATAAATAGTTCACATTATGTAACTCCAAAGAATCCAGACCTAATTCAGGCTTGATAATGAACATTTGGGAATCAACAATTGATGTCTACGAAGGCAGCACGAGACAGCACAGCAGTCCCAATACAGAAATCAAAACATATTTGTTAAGTCAGTGCATTGATATTGTCCTATTTGTGTGCATAAGTACTTAAGTACTGATCGAGCAACCACCTTAATTTAGCAGTGGTGGATAGAGGAGGGGAGCCAAGAAAGCCAACCCTCCCCTTCCCTCCAGGCAAGTTTACGAGAGAGCTTCATGCTAACTTGTCCTCTACATTCTAATGTCCAACTCGTGTTCCAATGAAACCCAAGCTTTGACCTAGCTAAATACATTCAGGCCCCTCCCAGCACTAGTTCCATTCCTGCAATGGGCAGGAATCTCAATGCAACCAGTCATTACTTTGCTGGGGAATACAGAAACATATCTTCCTCGCTCTGATGAATGATGAGATGTACTACGTGTATAGTAACTACATGAAACACAACATATGTTGCACATGTGAGTATGTCATTTTTGTACTTTGCCACACATGTCTCATGAGCACCAGCTACAAGTGAAGTCACTATCTTTTAACATGAATATGTCTATTCGGAGAATTCCAATGCATAATTGGCAGTAATTTGTGAGATGCATACTAATTTACTAGAATACAAATTATATTCTAATTAATTACATCTGCTATGAGCTCACTTTGATAGCTGCCCATTACTGGTTCTCCTTAATAACATTATTCAATCTTTATTATTGATTAATTAATTAATTACTTTATTTATTTATTTATTTCATTTATCTACTTGTGCAGTAGATCTCAAGCACTGGAAGAAGGTGCATCAATCCAAACTTTCATAGAAGTATCAAACTGAAGCAATGCAAGATATAAGTTATCAGTGCTAGCAGCGCCAAGTGACAATTTTCTAGAATCCAGACACTGTTGCACGGTCCACTTCAATATAAATGGAGCCTTGTTTACCAGAAGCTCACAAAAAATAAATACATTTGCATTCATAGCATAGTCTTTTTGAAGGCAGGGTTCAATCTCAGAGCAAAGGATAATTACATCAGTCAAGGTGCATAGCTAGCATGACATGACCCCAAGGTTCAAACTTTACGTACAAATCTCATAATTGGTTGCTACAGAGCGGTGTGAACCACTGAGTTATCACGGTGACCTGACTGCATTAGGGCTCACTAAAATAGCCGCTAGCTATTGCCATCTGTTGGTTTATACTGCATTAGTGGTCTTTAATTGAGCACTAGTTCAAAGGAATCGCTGGCATTCTGCCCTAAGGAAATACACAGGACCAGGCTGTAGAGGATTGTTCCAGTAAAAAAATCCTGCTGTGCCATATTGAAGCTGTAGTATGTGAAGATTGACTCTGAATTAGGTGGAATTTAGCAAAAAAAAGTGCATTACCATGTAATAATTTTTTTTGTTAGAACTTTAGAAAACACCTCTTCCCTTATTTATTTGCTTGTTTATTTATTTATTTATTTATTCATTTATTTATTTATTCATTTGTTTGTTTGTTTATTTGATTTATTTATTTATTTATTGTTTATTTATGGGAGGTGTGCCAACAGGTTCCTCAACCAATGTTTAGAATATTAGTGTTATCCTACACCCATTTGTAAAGCTTTGTTGCATTGTGTCCGGCTTCTGTAAGGATGCCTGAGTGAAGTGGTTGCATCGTAATTAGGTGTGAAGTCCTCAGGCCATAGCTAAATTTTCAAACATGTAACACATGCCTGCCACAGATTATACTTATCAGCACTTCAGTGAGTATTCATTCTTGAGTTGATCAATTGTTGCTAGGCTGGCACATGCATAGCTGGAATCCTTATGTTAGTAATCATTTGATACATCTCTAACAATACTGTTACAACTGTTATGTGTCGCAGATCAAACTACTATTTGTTTTTGCTTTGCTATTGTTTTTTGTTGTTGTTGTTGTTATTGTTTTTGTTTTTTAATTGCGTAAAGAGGTTGGATCATGATAGGGGCTTAGCAAGAAAACCTAATTCCACCCAATTCTCTGTGTGTGTGTGGCACTTTATAATTGGGGAATAAATTTATAAAGGGGGAATCAATGTATAATTGGGGGATGAATTTATCATTGGGGGATCAGTTTATAAAAATAAGTTATGCAAGTATGATATATTAGGATCACACTGAGTTACATGTTAATTGATTAGTGTCTGTATTTATTACAGTATAGGGTAAGTGAATAAATAGTTAAGACATGAAATATTTATACGGAATCCAGTTCATTTAAAATGGCAATAAGTTAATTGAAATGGTTGGTATTACAGTAGTTTTGCTGTCATACAATTAAAAGGAGAACTAGCAACTCTCTTCCTTTAGAATGTGCGTGTCAAACATTGTTGCCAATTATCTTATTAAAGTCACATCTCTATACACAGACCACAGATGCTATACTGGTTGCCATGCCTCTAGGCTAGTAAACATGAGCTCAGAAACAGAGCCTGAGGTCTTCTTCCTTGCTCTCCGCCAGTTCCTTGTATGCCGCTGTTTACTCCGGCAGACACTTTCAACTCAGTCCCAAAAAACAAGCAGGGGAAGTTATTAAAAAGGAACTCGTATGAACAGGAATTAAAAGCCAGTCTTGTGCCCTACGAGGGTTAAGCATTGTTGTGGTCAAGTAGGTGCTAAGCAGTGAAGTTTTCGACTAAGAATTTAGTTTGTCAGGCAACAACATGACCACTTCAAATTCTGACTTTATTACTAAGCAGCACGCATCACAAGGAAACACCTTTTACAGTCAACGCACATGGACCCTACCCTTACGGTTTAAGGATTAAAATGCAGTGCAAGGAATTTTTGACATAATGAAGTGGTAGCAGTTGTGGGTTTTGGAAAGAGTTCCCGCATATCCTGCACCCAATGCATACTTCCCCTTAAGTGATATCATAGCGCTTATAAATGGCTGCAAATTAAGCCCATTATCTGGTAATTGCGGGCAGCTAAACATCAAATATCCATCCTCTAATGTGAAATTCCTTCCTCAATTACTCTATTCTCACTCCTACAAAACCACCTACACATAATTTTTTTTTTTTGTTAAAAAAGTTCCAACAACCATCTGCCTACTATCCATCCACCCACTTCTATAATATTACCAGAAGAATATCCAGTTGTCTGCATTTCTTTACCAATCCTCAAGCTCTTCACTCTATGATCATTGTTTTGGCAGGTGTCCTGGGAAACCGGTTGCTGATCCAACTGGCCTATGTCAACTCTCAAGTGGTTGCAACTCTCAAGTGGTTGCAAGTCTCAGGAGACCTGTACATTCCAAACCGTCTGCTTCTTGGTATCTAGCCTGCAGGGGATTAACTGCAGCAGCTTGTAGGAGTGGAGCATGCTCACTTGCAAGTTCATCGCTCACATGCAATTGTGAATGTAATTAAGAGGTGTTAGAAACCTTCTCTAAGCAGACTACTACTACTACTGCTGCTGCTGCTGCTACTACTACTACTACTAATTGATATGCATGATTATGTCAATACTTAGTACAACATGCCTACTAATATAGCTAACGATAAAAATATAACTTTCACATTCTGATCCAGCTATTTGGAGATTTGGTAGTGTAAAGTTAATGTGAAAGACAGTAAAAGCATGAGTTTAGAAACGTCACTTTCCAGCTATTTCCACCCAACAATAACTCTGCATGGAGCTCTTTTATTGACTATGTCACAAAGATTCTTCCAACGATAGCTTTATTAGCAACGGCTGATGCCATGAACCAATGGAATCAGGTGGAATGATTTAAGGGGAAAAGAAAGCAGTAAGCTTTTTTTTTAATTATAATGTGCAGAAGGCTATAGGAATCAAGGGAACATAAATAAGGTGGACAAGCTATTCCACAGTTGGTGTTTCCGAACCTTGAAATTACATTAAAAGTCAACACAAATCTAAAGTAGTCAACTTCTGTAGTCAGCTATACAATACGCACAGCCACTTCTCTGTCACTGAAATATCAAGTGGAGAACGAGACTGCATAATTATATGATAGTCCAGCGGTCAATTCAAAAAGCTTGCAATAGGGTCCACACAATGTTTTTTTGTAGTTTTGGCACCTATAGACCCTCTAGATCAAGAAACTGAATGATGCCACCTCAGCATCTTCGGGCATTTTGTGTAAAATGCCAATTTCTGCCATTTCAGCCAATTTCAGCCGTTTTAGAGTAGTTATCTTAGAAAATGTGGTCTGTGTTTAATTTTTTTCAATGATTTGATGGTCAAGGTAAGTTTGATAGTCATAAAGAAGTGTTGCCTGAAAAAACAGCAACGGTGTCACATCATTATAATGCATAAAAATTATGATACATAAATTACCAGTCCAATTACTGCATAACAGTCGACTCAAATGTTCTTTAGAGTATCATCATCATTATCACCACCATCAGCATCATCAAATTCAGCTGTGTTGTTTTGATTCCCACAAACTGCTTCTCGATGGCAGGTACAGAACAGTGTGCAGGGCAGTTTGGAAGCCGAACAACTGCATCTTGCTGTAGAGCATGGATTGCTTGATGAGCAGCCACACCGGATGAGTTCAAGGACCTCTGGTGGGGCCATTTTCACCTCAGAGGGCACCATTATAGGGACGAGTGACTTGGATGCTTCATCACGTGCCCAGCCATACTCTGTGGGTTCAAGTTGAGGTGGATCTGGCTCATTAGCTGATTTCCAGATGGCTGTCTGGATGTGCGCCCTTCGAACATTTTGTTCAAATGCTTCAGTGGTTGGTGGAAGTGACTTGAGTTCAGGTGCTTTCGAGAGCTTTGGTTTAGCCATTTTACGTGACCACACATCAATTCGTGCCAGTGACATGTCCCTTTTCTTAGAGCCATAGCATGCAGCGATAAATTGAGTACACTCTGCTGCTATGTCCTTCTGACTTGAGCCTCCACCAAGCAGTTGCAGAGGTTGGCCAGCCAGGAGTGTTTTGATTGCAGTGATTTTCCCTATTCCAGGCAGTTGTGCCACTGTGTCACAGCCAGTGATGGCATGTACTGCTAGCAATTGGGGGACTATCGCAGCATGCTTCTTGGCAGTTTCTCCAATGTCCACAACTGTTCTTCCACTGCTGGTGCCCTCCATGATAACGGTGCATGTCATCTGTTGGACTGCATAATGATGAACTAGAAGAAGGAAAACATCTGTGTCATCACACACCACAGTGATGCACCCTGGATTGTTAGCTACAAGTTCACACAATTGGTGGATTATGATTACATCAGCCTCCTCTTGTGATGTTTTCAAATCTGTTCGATTGATAACAATACCCCTGTGTACCTCCACAGGAACTTCATTTTTACCAGTGATTACCAGTCTGTGTTCATCACCTGAATGGTGCTGTTGGTAGATGTGATTAAGCTGCTCACAGATGATATCTATCAGCTGTACTTTATTTCTGGTCACTGTAAGCATGACCTTCTGATGAGGAAGTGGGGTTTGTAGGCTCAGTTGGTGGCATCTGCTAGCAAACTGACCAGCTCGTTCTTGTCTGGCTCCACTTTTGATGCTGTAGTCATGGTATCTGTCAAACACTAGGTGAACATGACTATGGCCTGTTCTAGTTGAAATGTAGCTCACAAAATTGTCCACATAGTCTTGCACAGTTCCCTTGTTTGGCCAGTGAATAATCCATAATATGGCACATCCATCAACGATGGTAGTATCTGGATTTGTTGATAATCTGGAGGACTTTTCAACTTGCAGCTTTCTCTTCAATGTCGATTTGGACTTTGATATTCTCATTTGACCTTTGTCATTGAACATCGATGTTGGCACTGGTGCCAATTCATACTGAAGAACCCGGTTCAGATCGATATCTCTTGACTGCTGAAGTATAAGAACTCGACAGTAAATGATATTTGTATCTATCACAGGAGTTGTTCCAACTTTCAGTGCTTTTCGTGTCACAGACATAGTCACCACCTTCTTTGACAGGGTGTCATTGAAACCACTTGGCCAACTCTGTTCGTACGCATTCATCTGTGCTCTTCCAATTTCAACAGACTTTCCTGCATTGACAATATCTGGCACTACTCTGCCTGTGACGATGTTAACCAATCCATTAGGATGGTCAGCTGGATCAAGTGGATCAATGCAAGTTTTCAGTTTGTCTTGGATGTTTTGCCGGTCTTGTGAATCAGAGCGAATGCGTGACGGCTTCTCCTCCTTGTGTGTCATCACTTCAGATTGTTTGTAGCCATCTGTCATATCAGCCACATCCTGCACAAGCTGACTACATGTGTGCATGCTGAGAGCCCATCGTTGGAGTGCTGATGGCTGTAGAGTTATTCCAACAATGCCATTAGGCCCATGACCATAGCGCATGAACGTTGTCTCAATGTACATGTCGCTCCAAATGGCATTCCACACACCCGGTTTGTGGCGCATCACATGCTCACCCTTCATGAAGTGAGCAAGTATATCTTTGGGGAGTTTCTCCATAGACCGCAAATAATAAAGCCCATACCTGGCATAGTTTACATGACTTGCTGCAAAGAAGTAAGGGAGCATCTCTTTGACAGCCCACAGGTGCAATGGCCAATCACCCTCCCGCTCAGCTCTGACAAATGACATCATGATGAAAACTGGTTTCACCAGATTCTCACACCATAGTTCTGTGGTTTTACTTTGTGCAGATGCATTTTCAAGTGCTTTCATCAAATCACTGTAACAGTCTGCCTTCAATATGAATTGACGTAGCAACTCTTCCACCACCAACCTGAGGGCTCTAACATTCTGTGGGAAACGTTTTCCTGTAAGCATCTGGGACACACTGCCAAAGCTGGACTTAAGACATCTTCCAGACCACTGTCAGCCATCAGAACCCCTACGCAGCCCACAAAGCTCATCAACATATGCATGCCACCAAGCCGTGGCACAAATAAGGAAAACTTTTCCGGATAGACCCACATCACATTCACGGCAACTTTGTAGAGCTGCTGGTCATCCGTAAAGACAGTAAACTCCTGTCCACATTGCTTTGTAAGTTTCTGTCCCTCCACCATTGCTGTCATCATTGTATCTGGATCTGCTGGAGTCATGTCGATCAATGGTGTGTAAATGGCCCTTGTAGCAGGTTGAGCAGACTGTCCCTGCTCTCTTGCTAATTTTGTGTTAAACCCACCAAACTCTGGTGTGTCAGTATCAGTAACAACAGCCTTGAAGAATTTGAAGTCGAGAAATTGAGCACGTGCCAGCTGTATGACTTGTTGTGCTAGGACTTTCAGGGGTAGTACTGCACGGGTGGCTTCTTTAGCGGGCATTTGTGGTTTCTTGGGGCCACTGTATCTCACTATAGGAGCATCCTCCGTAATTGGTTGCTTCATCTCACTGATGGTGAGACGTCTGATGCCAGCAACACCACCAGCAGTTTCAGGCTTGTTTGTCTCTGGCATTGCCAAAAGCATTGCAAGAGAGTGGGTGGAGCGCAGACCATTCTGTGATGATATTGTTGCATCAAAATTATCTGTTATCACTTGCACCAACCCACTTGATGTGTTCCCAATTCCTCTAATGTCCGAGTCTTTCACTGCTGCTACTGCTGCTGAAGATTTGAAACGTAGAAACTCATTGTAGGAACAATTAACTCGGAATTCATAAAGCTCTTCAATCAAGCTTTTCCTGTTGAGAACTGCGGCCAGTGCAATTTGAAGTGTTGTTGGCTGGTTGGTTATGATATTTGTGATAATATTGCCAATGAGTGCTGCTGGCTTCGTGTGATTAAGCTTGTCCGAGATCTTGGAAAGCAATGATGACATGGTAGGACTCACAACATCAAAGGCTTCATCTATGCTTACTCTCCTATGATAGATGTTCCTCTCCTGTGCTAATTTCCTTGATTCCTTAATGATGTGTGTGGCAACTTTGTCCAACTCCATCTCAACATCATCATCTTTTTGAGCAACTAGTCGTAATATACTAGAAGTTCAACTGCGGAACACTAGAAGAGATGCAACCCCAGAACCAGATAACACTAGTAGATCAGGACCAAAATGCTCAGTTAATTTTTCCAGTAGTGTTCTTCTTGAAATGACAATGAATTAGATGTGACCGTTGTTTGACAAAATATCCATTGCAATTCTCACTCAAGGAGTTAAGAGCATTCTTATCCTATAATTATAGACCAAACCACAGGGACTGGGTTAATTAATACAAGATTCTCTTGTACCCTTGCTCTATATTTTTTTTTGCAAACACTCTCACCAAGACCACATTTAGATGTCATATACAGTAATACTAACACACCTTACTTGTTACTGTTTACCTTATTGACAACTATACTACACTGACACTCTACCTAAGCTAATTAGAATAGACTTTACCTTTGAGAATGATGTAATCACTTTGAACACAAGATCAATGCCACCTAGCGAAGCCAGCAAAATTGCATTTTCATCTAAAAAAAAAAAGAAAAAAAAAAAAGAAAAAAAAAAAGAAAAAAAAAAAAGAAAAAAAAAGAAAGAAAGAAAAGAAAAGGAAAAAGAATGTATGTTACTATGTAATAGTTAGTACCTAAGCGCGCATGCTCTAACTATTTTAGATCCCGTTTACGCATGCCCAGTTTCCACTAGCAACTTTGTTTATCAGCATTTTCGCAGAAATGGCTAAAGGCAAAAAATAGTGCACGCTTACCAAGTTAGTACACCTAGTAACAATATAGCAACGGGATCTAAAGGATTACAATCAACACTTACTAATTAAAATGAACCCAATTATTAAATCAAAATCATATCACTGGAGTTAAAAATGTTACAGAATCATGTATGAGACACTAGAATTTGTGACTACTTTTTTCAATTTCATGAAATATAGTATTCAATATGTGTTAAGTATTTGATTTCTATGGGAGGAAGGGGAGCGGCAAAACACACACACATACACACATTTGGAAAAATAGAATATTAAGAAAAAATAGCCTCAGGCACCAAACGGACAGAACAAACATGTGACTGCCTTTCATATTTTGTGAGGTCTTCTAACCAAGATATGTTCAAAGTTTCACTGGCCCTAAGTCTGCAGCTATCCACACAAACACTTAAAATTAGACATCAGCTGGGGGCTATTGCACCATCTATTTGGCTAATTGGGTTGCCCAGAAGTTACCCTCACTGGACTTTGTCATAACAATTAAGTAATAAATTCCTTGGTTTCTTAATTGTACTGTTGGTACTCTGCATGGGGAGTAGAAACGTGCAGTCACGTATACAATCACTTTTTTCCGGGAGATAATTGTTGCTTTGTTGCATTGAGTAGAATATTTTCAATCTTCACTGATTTCAACTAGACCAAGGATTCTAACCAATTCCACCAGCATAAGCGCTAAGTTTTTGTTCGGCACTTCTCCCTTTAAAAATCAATTATCCAATATAATGTTTTAGTTATTTGCTTATACATTGCTGTAATGCAGTACCTCCTGTAATAAAAAAATTGAAACGAAAGCATTAAATGAAAAGTCCAATTTTTTTTTTTTAGCTTTTCGTTTTACGGACTACGGTACTTTTTTTTTTATAAATTCATCCCTTGCTGGTTGTCTTTACAGAAAATGAATAAAAAAATATCTAAAATTATTATAGTCATCATAAAGTTGCTGGTGAACGGGTTAATTTGCATGAGACGATCTTAACCTATCAAACGCATCAGCTGACTTGAGTACAAACTGTTGACAGAATTAACAGAAAAACAGCTTTGGCTGCATGCGAGGTTAAAGCAAAACTGCTTGCTTTAGTGGTTTCCCATGTAAACTTGATTGTCTGCTCATGGGGACCACTACAATAAGTGCACATGTGTCTAGAGTCATGGGAAGAAGTTTCATGTGCTTTGGTCAAGTAACTGACAGAGTTTATTGAGTCTAATCAAGCCGCAGATACCTCAAACTCATCACCAGCAAGACATGACTTCCAGTTGGTTACAGTGTCCACCCCCAGGTCTTTTTAAAGTGGCTCTCACTATTGACCACCAAAGGAGCTATTTATAACCCTTTCGTGGTCAACTATAGTTTTGGTAATTACACTTTTAATTGCTCATATTTTTAAAAACAAAAAAAATCGTATTTCAAAGAAGTCTACAGCAACCATATGTTCTTTAAAACAATGCATTTTTATTGTTACTAAATTGAATATGTGGTCTCTCTAACTGTTACCACTCATTTCCACCCACAGCTTGGCTCAAGTAGACTTCTAGTAGACATCTTGATAGTACAGGTTGCACTGCCTAGTTAGAGTATTTCACTACGTTCTATTCCCAAGCCATTGTGAAGGCCAAACACTACACTCTTGAAACACTTAACAATATGGCCTGTTTTTCTTATATCACTTCATGTTCTGTAAACAAGCTAAGCATGAGATGTACTTAAGGCAATCCGAGGTCACACAATATGCAATGGGTGTCGTGCGGCACCAATGATTATTCATGATATTTGGACACCATAAAACACAACACACACACCTGCATTCAAAATAGCTTTAAAACAACAACAACAGAGTATTATTGTTATTTAACTTTTCAACACCTGGTTGCTCTTGAGGCAACAGGCGGACAGATAGACAAATGTATAGATACGTAGATAAGTAGAGCAGCATCTCCCATGTGCTGAGTTAGTGATCTTATGTGAAAAATATTCTGAGTGAGTATTCTCTAGCTCTTCCCTGATAGCTAGTCAAGAGTGATGCTCTCACTCCCAGCTTAGAATCCAATCATTTCTTACTAAGAATGATCTCCGGAATTTGTGCAAAATGTAAGGCTGAATTCAATCAAAATTTGAAGAATTTAAAGGACTACAGAGAAACCCAGATGTCTCCACCACCGGCTGAGCATGCTCTTAATGAATACTGATGGTGGCACACTACAATAGAATTGCATGACTTAGTTCATTGCTGGCATACCTCCCCATCTCGCTGTATCAACTGAGAATTCACCAAGGGAAATTTTTTGCAACCTAACAGACCTAGTTTATACAAACAAAACTGCCTGGACGAGTTCTATCACCTTAGCCTCGGGTTTGATGGTACAGGATAAAGGCTATGTAAACTGAGCCTGCTGTAGGCCACAAGGAGTAAGTGATGCTAAAATGATTAGAAGTAAGGGGAAAAAAGGATCTCCAAATGGTCCTAATATTAGTACAATGTAGGAAGGATCTCCAAATGGTCCTAATATTAATATAATGTAGGATGGATTCAACATCACACCCCAATCACATTTTGCCCAAAAATAGAGGTTGATATATATATATATATTTTTTACAGTGGCTTAGAATTTCAAGCTGCTTTCAAACAAGTGAGGAGAAACTATATAGCCTTATACTTCTGTTACTGATCAGCCATTTTTGAGTAGCCACCAATCACACACTGAAACCTGACTAATGATTTGCTAAAAACACATGTCTTGAAATACCTATAATGGTGCCATGGTAATTACAACCAGTAAAGGATTTCTATATTTAGTATTTTCTAACACAAGTGTGAATATGCCACTGAATGTACATACGAGTTGCCAAGAATTTTGCACTATAACCTGGTTACCTAATATATACCATATAATATGATGTAAGATATGCCATAGCTAAAGTTCTTCCTCTGTGTTGGAATTAAGGAATATATTAGTGAATTAATGCTGGTATTCACAAAGCAGCCATTTGGATGCCCACAACATTACAGACTTTGATTCCTGAAGCTAACAAAGACAGTTGTTTGAAAAGATGCAATGTTGGCATCACAAACCAAAGGTCAACAGACAGCACTTTGAACTGAAAGGAAAGCACAATTGCCATAAAATGCAACTTTAATGTCCCTGTCATTACTTTTTAGATTAGGTAAAATATTGGACACCCTGACTCCCACAAGTGTAAATTACTGGGCAAGATTATTAAAAGCTAATTTTCCAAACATTTCATGGCATCACAGTACATTTCTGAGCCAGCATGATTGAAATCATACAGCTAATGGCTAATTTGACGTAAAGAAATTCTTGGAACCACTGAGAACCCCACAGAAAATGCCATAACTACCTACTATGGAAGCAAACAAGTGGCAGTGAAAAATTTGAGTGGGACGACCATATATACAACATGATTCATTCCTGTGTTACATAGAATGAGGACTCTGAACCAATAGTGTGTGTGTGTGTGTGTATGTGTGTGTGTGTATGTGTGTGTGTGTGTGTGTGTGTGTGTGTGTGTGTGGTCACATTGTAGAAAGAAATCCACTAAAGCGATTTCAGATAGATCAAGTGATCAAGTAAAATAGTGATAATGGTATTTAGACGTCAATCTCTCCTCCCACTCTGCTCCCTCCCCTCCCCCTTCCTGCTGTCCCACCCACTACTGCCCAACCCTCCTCCCTTGCTGTCCCAACATGTATCTATATATTGTATTACAAGTATCTGATAAGTTAAATGGGATATATTAAAAAGCATGCCCCTCCTTCTCATATATCGGCTACACTCACCAGTAAATGTCATGACACATATAGTAGAACATGCTGCTGTCACAAGGTCGTGCAAGTCCATATGCTTCTCCAACACCTGACACATGTCCTTGACTGCTTCTAGCTCTGTCAGAAACTTCATGTTGCTTTCTGAAAGTTGAGATAGAGGGAGTAAATTGTAAATTCAGTGAATAGAAAAACAAAAGAGTTTTGGTGGGGAAGTCAATTTGACGAGAAGTTCCTGCTTTCATATTCATAACTGGGATTCTGATTGGCCACACCGAAACTATTTATGGCGTAATTGCCATACCGAACTCAAGTTAACTATTTATGGCCCTTACGATGTTATGCTATTTTTGCCAGTGGCAGTTGGTAATTGAATAAATACAGATTGTCAGTCAAGTGGAAAGAAATTGATCAATTAATATTAATAAAAATTCCAAGTCTGTCTTACACTACAATATTTTATGTATTGTGAAGTGTTATCAATGTATTAGGAAGTATTGGACTTGGAAAGGAACCGGAAAGAACATTGGTTTGTAAGTCATATCAAAATATTTTAATTTAACTTATTACTCATTAACACCTATATACACTATTTCGCAATAAATTTAATACCTTCGATGCTCCTCCCAAATAAAACAAACCCCTGGGATATTTGCTTGCTTCCCAAACCACTATAATGCATTACTGTGGTCTAAAAGAATTCTTTGGATTAGTCTTCAGTATGAAAGTCCCCATAGAGGATGTCCTGGTAATGGCTAAGCTCAATGTTTGCATTAGGTTGCTGCATCACTGCAGTCTATACCTTAAATAATCCCATGCCACATTCCTCAGCTAATATAGTTGAGAAACATGTGCCAATTAGCAATTAAGTGATTTAATAATGGGAGTCGGGGTGGGGGGGGGGGGGGAGGAATAGCACTACTATAGTTTAGAATTAATGTATGGCTCTGTAAGTGTTTCATTATGACCAATTAGGTGAAAAGTTGCCAAATATAATGCACCTTGAGCTATACTGACTATGAAATGTTATATACATAGGCACTTACAGCCAACAATAAATGCAGATTTATTTTAATAATGATCTAAAAAGTTTCAACCAAATGTTAAGGTTCAACATTTAAAAATATTACATACCCACAAGCTCACTGAAATGATTCAAGGCTTCTAACTAGTCACAAAAGGTGCCCAATGGCCTAGACTAATGTACATATTGATCAAATCTCTCCCATGTTCTCATAGAATTGGCCATTCAAAGGGTCCCAAAAGTACAATAATTGGATTAAAAAGGTGAGATAATAACAAACACAGTACTTGCTCCATAATCTAATTAACAAGCCAATCCGTTTGTGATTAAGGAAACCATTATTATTATTATTATTGTTGTTGCTATTTTTTTTTTATTCTTACTACTACTATTATTATTGTCTTAGGAATTAAGGTAGGAGGTGACTTGAAATTAGTGTGATTAGGCACACGGGACACTTAGGAATGCCTTTCAGAATACTAAAATATTGAGAGGAGTAGCCCAGACAATTATGGATCTATCGCCTAATGCAATCTAACTCTCACATTAGGAACTCAAAACATTTCCTTTCTTCCTTCCTTCTCCTCTCATAAGTCTTAATTGAAAATGACGTTTTACCAAACCATTCCCCAGACGCAGACCAAACAGTTGAGTAATCATCTTGCGTAGCCCACCTCACAGAAATTTGTTATATCCAGTGTAGGCAAGAGCTCATAACCGGTGGGAACGCAAATGTGTGTGGGAGGGAAAAAACTCTTGGGAAGTAGTTCACCAAAAAGAATTAGTTTTGATAACAAATCTATTGTACCTGGCCCTGACGATGCTTGTTACAAGCACGAGTGTGGTAAAAATATTATGATGTTTTCAACTGGTGGGGTAAACTAGTTGCATTATGAAGGGCCAACAGAATGGCTTGCCCACCAATTACACAAATGAGGCAATTTAGCTCATTATTGCAAATTGGTTTAGTCACGGCTGAGGGCAATAGCTTTAAAAAGTAGTAATAATTATGAATTATGCAGGCTGGTAAAACATAACAACATAATAAACACACACACACTAGATACTTCTTAGTTCATTACACTACTCCAAAACTATCTAGAATTTCATTTCATCTGTAGCACTCCCTCACTTACCGAGCAGAGATAGCAATCTGATCGCAGTGACACAGTTAGAGACGACTTCCAAGTTCTCTGGAACTCTCCTCATAGCATGAAGCATATCTTGAATGCCACCCAAGGCTCCAACAAAGCTGGCTGCAACCTCTGAAAATAAAAATTATTCAGGAAGTATAGTAACTTGTACAGGACTACAGATAAGTGCAGATCTTATGTGGAATGTAGTTATGAATTATCAATTAATCAATCTGTCTATCAATATCAATAAATTCTATCAATCTATAAATCAATTCAATCAATAAAAACAACAACAACAACAATCAATAAACAATCACATACCAACATGCTAGTATAGTAACAAATAGTGGCAATGAAACTGAACAAAGTATCATATGAAATTTGTTTTTGTTTGCTTGTTCATTTACACCCATATCTACAGACATCTTGTTTCAGAACAGATGTCTAAATCACTTGGCTTTGATCTAATTTTATGTGGGAGGAATATAACCGTCATATCACACATTCACCAGTGTCGTGTCGGCACTCTGAGACAAATTAAATTTTTGACCTGCGAACCTATAAATTATCACGGCCACAAACCCTGCGACTGTTTGAAAGTGCCTCAAGATTGTCTTTGGTGTCAAAGAAACTGGAGCTCACCACTCCCTTGATTATCACAGGCTCAGAGAAACAAAAAGGGATTGAAGTAATTGATATCTGAGGCGTGTCAAGTGTTAACGGCTACAATTTGAAAACCAATCTGAGTAGAGTGCTCCAGGCTATGTTTATCAGCTGGAAAGAGAGGACAACAATTTGACTTAATCATTTCACCAACAGCTGCATATTACACAAAGTTACCATGTCACGATTTCGATTATCTTTCATCTCATGAAGTGTTGCCAAAGTCCAATAATAATCCCATCTCTTCACAGGAACTGTAATTGTATTTTCAATGTAATATTCGTCCTGTCTCCAATCAAAGTAAATGCAGTTATGAATGTGGCGTGATGCACCAAGTTAACATTAGCTATGTTCAAATTTCAGTTCAAAAAGTACATCGTTAGTCACAACAAGGTGTTACAGTAAGGATACGCAAGTGTTTTGCAGTGCTCCACCTGCAGTTTCACTCTCATTTACGTCGGTGGAAACACCGTTGTCTTTACCTAGTACTATCCTATACAGAGAAAACAAACAGACTTGTACAGAGGCTTAGAAAAGTTTATTTTAGATAACGTAACAATCCTGAGAGCATGAGTAAGAACACAGTTTGCCATGCAAAGAAAACATCATCGGCTGTGAGCACCTTTGGCCGCCCCCTTAACGTCAGCCTATTTATACCTATGTTTAGTGTTGATTGCATGCTACTGCACATGGTAATGTTTGTGAAAGGCCTGGCAAAAATGGACACTTGGTTATACCTTCAGTATGGTCGAACTAAGGTCTAGTATTATGTAATAAGCATTGGGTACACCAAAAACCAGATAACTGAAACAAATAATGTCCCTTTACCATTCTAAAGTCCTGTATTCACCACACAATGCACAATGCTATTTCTTTGTGACATAACCATAAATGGTCATGCAAAGAAAATGGAATGCAGGGAGATATTTAAAAATGTTAATTAGTTTGCTATTGTTATTTATATTGTGTACTATTATTATTACTGTATTATTATTGTTAATAACCTCAGTTTTATGTGCTATCTTTAATACCATAGTGAAAGATGATAATGTATTTGAAGCTAAGCAAGCATTTCCTAGCAGTATATCAGTATATGTTTGTCAAAAAATTACCCCACTCTAATTCTACCATTATTCATATTCCTGTTGCTAATGTAGCATTGCCCAGGAATTTTGCCATGATATTTCCTAGTGGATGAAGCACAGCAAGGTCATGGATAGATCGCCGTGACCAATCGGATTATTATTATTATAGATTTTCACTGCTTATGTGTGTATAATATGTAAATATAGTACATAATGAAAAGCTGCACAGTAATCTGTATAATATGAAGTTATGATTGTAATCTTCACTTGCTTACCATCAGTAGATATAGCCATCAGAAATGCTGTGCTGCTCTCTAGAATATCCTTGACATCGCAATGCATCTACTCACACATAAATACAATGTGATATTCACTCTACCCAGTGCAAACCCTATTGAGTTTAAGATAAAACAAAATAACAGCAAACAAACCCACTACTACTTGGAAATAGCCAAAGTGATATGCTATCAAACATTGACAGATTCTAATGTTTTAATAATAGCACATTTTCTCTGTTCTAATGGACAATACATGTTTAATTAAAACTTGACCTGATGTTTCGACTTTTTGCCGAAGTCCTCTTCAAACATCAGGTTAAGTTTTAAATTAAACGTATATTGGCTGTTAGAACACATAAAAAATTGCTATTATTATTATTATTATTATTTCAGGCGAGAATGATTGAAAATTCTAATATTTCTTTATTAGCAAAGCCTATGTGACAGTGATTCTTCATAGAAATAGGCCCAGAGAGGTGATTTCATAAAAAACAAAACAACACAAAAACAAAACAAAACAAAACAACAACGCAAAGAAACAAAAAAAACAACAACACAAAAACAAAATAAAAAACAACACAAAAACAACAAAACAAAACACAAAAACAAAATAAAACTCAAGAGGAGTAAGGAAACACTTTCTAAATATTTTTATATACGTCAAAAGTGCAGTATAGCTACAGCTAGAGAAATTGCTTCACTGCATTAAATCTAGTTACAAATCAGTCATTTTCAGATACCATAGTGCTAAGTAGTCAAATGTTTTTTTGTTCCTAAAATAAAAAAATAAACAAATAAATAAAGAATCAATCAATAATTATTGTCACATCCACTAAACTCATCATTTTAGTCACACCCAATTTTAATTTTTTATTTTTAGCCCAATCACTTTGAGAATTAATAAATACATGGAATCAAACTTGAGGGCCTTAGTTGGTACCGCTACGTAATCTGTTTGATAAATGAAATTAAATGAAATCAGCAAACTTCCTTACAAGTTAAATTTCTACCGGCTGTGTGTTGGCTTAATGAGGTAATTAGGTACTATATTTAGCCTGTTCTTCGCATTCATGATGTAACTGAGACAAACATTACATAGTTGATCGGATATAGTGGAATTTTCCAAAGCATACCAATTCTGTCACACGGAATATTTTAATATTTCCTGGGCTACAAAAGAATGCACTCAAGAAATAACCCAAGTTAGCAAACCGATGCAGGAGTTACATTAGGAAGCTCGTGGTAGCAGGGGCTCTGTTGTGACGGCCGCTGAAACTGGTACCACAGGAATGACACCGTCTGTCACAAGACTGGATGTGGTCAATTACGTCTCGTTAACTTTAACCTAGCTGGAGGTTGGCATTGTTGTTGTGGGAAATGTATGGTATCGCACCGTTTGTAATGAGGTGACTCAGCTTAACATTTACTAACTAATTTGGGAAAATCATCACAACTCTCTACATACTCGTGATTGTCACTGTAAATTCTGTCACATACGTCAGTTCTAATTGTCTGATAGTTTCAAACACTCGCAGTTTTACTAACACACGTGACTTTTTTTGAATAAAAATTTTAAACACATCCATAGTCTCGCATAGTCAGACCTTTACCTACTGCTACATGGTAAAGGGTCTAAGATTAAGCAGTTTGTTCAGTTCCCTTCTCTAATTGTGGGGGGGGGGGGGGGAAGGACAACACAAATAAGTGATATATTGAAGAGAGTATATCCCTTGACATAAGACTGCTCTTAACTTCACTGTTGTTGCTTTACCTAAGGCAAATCCATTATATATGCCATGCTACCTTATGTCTTTGACAAGCTCAGAGGTAAGTAGTGCTCGTCAGTGTATTTTTCAGGACCAGAGCGTCTCCCTAGTTTATTTAACATCTCTCCATTGCAATACAGTGCCAGCTCTGTCACCGAGTTGAGCAATTCACTTCACGCACCATAAAAATATCTTAGCAATTTACACCCACACTACGGTTACTTGCAGATAAAACAAGAACAAACTGCTCTACATCAGTCTACCCGACCCTTTACCTTGTAACTGCAGGTAAAGGGTCTGGATATGCGAGATCACATTAATGCAATACCTGCAACAATTATCTCTATCTCAATAACTGAATAACTTCCTTTATTAGTTGTTACACATATTCTGTATAACACTACAAATGTTAAAACGTCTTCTTGCTGGATGTACTATACTATATATTATAGTTTTTCATTGAGCAATGGTATACCCCCCCCCCCCCCCCAAGCGAAAAATCTTGTATGAATCCCGAGGTAAAATATATACTATGAAGTGACAATACCAAACATCATTCATCCAAACTATTTTACACAGTCTTGCAGTTATGCTTGCTAGAAAAACAGTTAATTGTATAAAGATTATAAATAACCCATTCACCGGCACAAGCACCTATAGGCACTCAAGGATGACGTAATGCGGGGACTAGGTGTTGGTTTGAAGAATGGCTAAAAATCTTGTCTGCAACGACTCTTCTGACAGCAAATGTGAGAGGGAAGGGGGAGAGGACATATATAGCTACCGTGGAGAGGACATATATAGCTACCGTGGAGAGGACATATATGACCGTGGAGGTACTACCATCGAGGCTAGTAAGTTTGACTTTCTTGTTAAGCTGTTACTTCATCACTAGTTGAGGAACTATATGTTTTCAAATTGAGAGATACTAGATTGCTGTAAGCAGCAGATATACCAGCAACTATGCTGAAGAGGAGACGGAAGTTGATATTCTTGAAAAAATGACACAATAGTTTTCCCGGTAACAAGGCGGTATTATTTTGGCTAATAGCTTTCCTGGGAATATGACACACATGGCCATAACTATGATCTTTGCTGGTTTTTCTTTTACTAACTCCCACCAATGAGTGATGATCTGAATGAGCTGCTTTAGCTCTAGGAATTACCTTGACCTTCTGCCCAATGAATGATGGTGTTATTTCTTCTGTAAACTCAGAATATTCAGATGATGATGATATTGATTATGTTGGAAGCAAGAGAGGTAGAAGGTATGGAAATAAAGGTGATGAATGGAAATGAGAAGTATTAGTACGGGAATTGCTATGGGGAAGAATGTAAGTGTGAGGAAAAAAACTGGAATTGTCAGCGAAATATATTATTTTACTTTTTATTGTTCTTTTGCCGAGCTTGAAGTCACACCTTCACAGTGCTTGGTTGGCAACAGCATTTCTGGCTAAGATGACTGTACATAATTACAGTGAAAAAAATTTAATCATGCACCAAGTAATTACTAATATTGCAGTGGAACGCATACAGGTCACATAGCTATGATACAGTTACGTTAGTCTCCATAACGACTCTGTGTTTGTTGCTAGGAAACCAAATTTGACCATAAACATTGGAACAATACATGTACTTCACGTTACATATAGTTGCTTTGCTAAGTACTTTTTTGAGCTCCTGATTTTGAAATTAATTTTTCAAACAATAGCAATCTAGAGAAACAAAACCACCTAAATTTTATCTGCCAGTGAGAGGGTTAAACTGGGTGTCTTGAAAATGTGCAAACTCAATGTATATTTTTTTTTAATGTCTATGCACGAAATTGGTATGTCAATATTTTAATTGAGTCTTACTAAATCACCCACTCACGTTTTTACCACTGGATGTTCTAATACAGCTAGTTTAAGAGTTTTACTATTACTGTACTGCTCTTACTACAGATTAATACAGCTAATATAGATCATGGTGAACACCACAAAAGCATGACTACTAATTTATGCCATTACAGCTGCTAGGTCTCTATATAATCACTTTCTAAAGTGCACTATCCTGTAAAAAAAAAAGAGAGATTGGAATATACCTGTATATTTGATTGACTGCCATAAATTGTATTCTGTTTGCCACCTTACAAGAACATACACACCAGCACGTAGCATGTCATCTGTGTTCATAACAATTAGTGCACGAGCGAAGTCCTAACTCCCTAGTGGGTTTTTTTTTTTTCAAAACTAACTAACTAAGCAATTCTATTTTCCCCAACCATGTGGCAGGATTCGCATAGTAGGGATATTTGGCCTCAGTTTGCATACACTTACGTGCCCAGGTGGTACAGATGTTGCACAGTATAGGCAATAATTGTAAAATCCGTGTTTTGAATATTATATACTGAATATGACAAAGCAGCATCAACAGGAACGATGATAGCCAGAAAAAGCACCCATTGCTGACATTAACGATGAAGTCTGATAGACTGAGAATCCTGATTGATGAGCGCAGGTGGTGAAACTTCTAGCTATTTAAATTTCTAATTCTCTTGAAATTCTGAACAGTGGAGCTATTAGCAATAAGTAGGTAGTCTGTACTGTGTGAATATTTGTGCTGAGTGCAAATTATATATTGTGGAATAGAAATGATGACTAGCTCATGAGAAGCCAACTACAATACCGCCATAGTGTCGTCACATGCCAACTTCAAACTTCAAAACAATTCTAAATTTGCATTATTCTCTCCAGAGCCAGAGTAGAAACTAAATAAACCATACTATGGAAGGAACATGTAGTAATTCAATACTGACTTTAACCTTCTCTTTCTCTATAGAATACTGACAGGATGTCAGCACAGAGTATTTTAACCAGATACTTCCAATTCTGAGAATTGAGCTTCAATTTGCTCCAACATGGTACGAAAAAACAAAACAAAACATACACACATAATTGCTTGGGTATCTTTTCTTTAATGATTCAATCATCAGACGAAATAATCACAATATTTATCGGCTGTGTAAACAGAGAAAACTGATACAATTATTTATTGTATAATAATCAGTCCTGTATGGAGCACAGCAAATGCACTCAGCCATTTCTGTGGCATACCGAACCCACACAATCTATGTAAAATAATAGTCAAATAAATGAACATTTCTTACTCTCATGGAACTGAGTATGGTTTCAATGAACTTCTCAGAGAATAAGACATCCTTCTTCTGAAGATCAGCTACAATAAAATGTAAACACAAATTTGGCATTGAACATTAGACAAAATTTGAGTTGAATAGCTACATGTGGCTATACACTGATACATTTGTGTGTGTGTGTGCATGTGTGCGTGTGTGTCTAAACAATACTGATTGACCATCTTGGCCAAACATTTACTGTACTTGCAATAACGACCTCCCACACACTTTGGTGAGCTTAGGTAATTAACCATATAATATGTATACAAGCAACAAAATCAGTGCAGATTGTAGTGATCTGGTAAAGGGTTTATTAAATATCGAATTGTATACACACTCAATTGGATTATAGGGTGGGACTTCGCTGTTGCTTCGACTCTGATTCACCATCGTTTACAAGCATGTTATACACACGTTTGTTGGGCATATCTTCTTTATGTGATAGAGGTCAAATGGTGTTTCAATCCCTTATCATTTACTGCCGCAACAATAAAGTTAAATGAGTTAAAATTTCAAAATACTGCCAAGTATATCCTTACCTGTTGCAGCATGAATTGCTAGAGCTTGACAGGATAGTTGTTGAATCTCCACTGACTCCTTGTAGGAATTCACAATATTCAGAAGCTGAAGTTTCCCAGCTGTGCTCATACCTATAAAACATTCAGTCACGTCACTCACTCCACCCTCAGTAAGGTAAACAGCATACAAATAGCTGTTCAACTAGAATTAAAGTGAGATCTAAAACATTTATTAAAGTGGGTGTACTGTAGTGAATTATTCTTGCAGACGTTTAATAAAGCCAACATTTTGTGCAAAGTTGTGTTGTTGTTTTTTATTATTTTTTTAAAAATTTAATACCATTCAATCAGATGCATCAGCTATACGCTATTTTTGCTGGCATGAGCTTCATTCATTTGATGCGTGGACAATTGGGAATTGGTGATACAAACTTCATCACATCCTGTCTTCTCCATGCTCACTTGTTTAAGTTATTACAAACGTTAGCATACCAAATTGGGAGGGGAAAAAAAATTCTTTTGAAACACTTACGTTTAATACCAATTTCTGAAAGGATTTAAAGCTGCAGACTTATTTTGGTTTAGTTGTGAATGACTATTTGGAGGGCAGTAACTAATTGCACTGAGCAAGGTGAACTGAGAGGTATTGGTTGAGGAAGCTATCAAACAAGAGCAGTAGTTCTCAACATATTAGAGAATTATGAGACAAGTGTAAAAAAAAAGGTTCAAATTAATTTAATTTTGGAAGCAATAAAACTGGTGAAATTAAAACAAACGGAAAATTATGAAAGACTGGACATCATGCATTCTTCTTACTATCTTGAAACTTTCAATAGTTATAAAAAATTCAACACCGGTACATACAATACTTAACATAACAAGGATGCATTCAAATTTTTTGATCAATTGAAAATTCAGTAATTGCACTACACTCAGACAGCGTTTACCAAGGTAATTACCCAAGATAGTCAATATTCACCCGGCACTTCACCAGGGAACTTTACATTTTTTGTGTCTCATTCAAATAATATATCTGAGTAGTCAGCATGTAGCTGGAGATGACCATGTCGAAGTGAAACTGTTATTGCATGAGGAACAGGTTGCTGGCTTGAGAGCAGCTCAATTGAGTAAGACTCACTCATAAAACATGAAAGCTGAGAGGTTTAAAATACTATATGCTACTGTATCCCCCCTGGTGTATTAATTTAACCTTTTGTTTGATGAACTAGCCATTATAATCACACAGCCACTGGATTGCTTTATGTCCTACTTACACCATAATATGCTCTCATGTAATTGCCATTAAAAATAAATTGACCTAAATTACTTCTAGTTTCAGCCCAGTGCATTCCTCGTTTACAGCATTGGTGGGTGTGTTGGATAAACTTGCAGTGTTTCTCTGACACACAAGATCATTTCTCATGTTCAAAAGAATAAGATTCCTCTTTCTTGAATTACAACAAGCAGCAAGTTGTTTAAACATGACAGAAAGGACTAAGCATGTATTAGAAGTGTAGTAGAACTTTCTATTTAAGGGTTGACTACTATTAAACTTGATCTGAATATTTCAGCTTCCAGACTATGCGTCTCTCATATAATATGCTCGTCTGTCAGAATGACGATGGTGTGTTTATCATGAATAGCTCATCAGCTGAGTTAGGTTGGTAAAGCGTCACCATACGAATGGAAGAGGTTAAGAAATGACAACTATTGTAGCAAAAAAGCATTAGCATAAGTTATTTTTATCCTCTACCATTGGTTAAGGTTACATCACTTTCCCTCTCCTGCTATCTTTTTTTCCTGAATTACCTTAGCTTTTCCTATCCCCTACCTTTCCTTTTTTTTCCAGCTCTTTCTTCTTGAGTCATGGAGTCCCTTCTCCTCCCTTTGTCTACCTTTCCTACTTCTGAATTTCTGTCATTCTATCATGATTGTGGACATCGGCTTTGTGAAACTTTGACTTCGTTGCACTTTTGCCTTACTTTTTAAAAAATTACACCATCTTTTATCCGACGATTCGATTCCACCCACTTTTTAGATACAATTAATTATTCCCGTTCTGCCTTCTCTTGTGCACTTTCGCATTCTTTTACTACGCCACCTCACCTTGCCGATTAGATCCACATTTTAATAGCCTTTTCTGCCTTCTCTTTCATACTTTCGCCTCCCTTTTTGGCCTGAGAGGCCTTCCCTAGTTATCCCACCTGCTTTTTAGTTACAATTAGCCAAATTTATACCGAATGTGACAACACTTTGCCCATTCAAGCAGTAACGATACCCTACCCATTCAAGCAGCAACGATACTTTACCCATTCAAACAGTAACGACACTTTACCCATTCAAGCAGCAACGACACTTTACCCATTCAAGCAGCAACGACACTTTACCCATTCAAGCAGCAACGACACTTTACCCATTCAAACAGTAACGACACTTTACCCATTCAAGCAGTAACGACACTTTACCCATTCAAACAGTAACGACACTTTACCAATTCAAGCAGCAACGACACTTTACCCATTCAAACAGTAACGACACTTTACACATTCAAGCCACTTTACCCATTCAAACAGTAACGATACTTTACCCATTCAAACAGTAACGGCACTTTACCAATTCAAGCAGCAACGACACGTTACCCATTCAAACAGTAACGATACTTTACCCAGTCAAACAGTAACGACACTTTACCCATTCAAGCAGCAACGATACTTTACCCATTCAAACAGTAACGACACTTTACCCATTCAAGCAGCAACGACACTTTACCCATTCAAGCAGCAACGACACTTTACCCATTCAAGCAGCAACGACACTTTACCCATTCAAGCAGCAACGACACTTTACCCATTCAAACAGTAACGATACTTTACCCATTCAAACAGTAACGACACTTTACCAATTCAAGCAGCAACGACACTTTACCAATTCAAGCAGTAACGATACTCTACCCATTCAAGCAGCAACGACACTTTACCCATTCAAACAGTAACGACACTTTACCCATTCAAGCAGCAACGACACTTTACCCACTCAAGCAGCAACAACAACACTTTACCCATTCAAACAGTAACGACACTTTACCCATTCAAGCAGCAACGACACTTTACCCATTCAAACAGTAACGATACTTTACCCATTCAAACAGCAACGACACTTTACCCATTCAAGCAGCAACGACACTTTACCCATTCAAACAGTAACGACACTTTACCCATTCAAGCAGCAACGACACTTTACCCATTCAAACAGTAACGACACTTTACCAATTCAAGCAGCAACGACACTTTACCCATTCAAGCAGCAACGACACTTTACCCATTCAAACAGTAACGACACTTTACCCATTCAAGCAGCAACGACACTTTACCCATTCAAACAATAACGATACTTTACCCATTCAAACAGTAACGACATTTTACCCATTCAAGCAGCAACGACACTTTACCCACTCAAGCAGCAACGACACTTTACCCATTCAAACAGTAACGACACTTTACCAATCCAAGCAGCAACGACACTTTACCAATTCAAGCAGCAACGACACTTTACCAATTCAAGCAGCAACGACACTTTACCCATTCAAACAGGAACGACACTTTACCCATTCAAGCAGCAACGACACTTTACCCATTCAAACAGTAACGACACTTTACCCATTCAAGCAGCAACGACACTTTACCAATTCAAGCAGTAACGATACTCTACCCATTCAAGCAGCAACGATACTTTACCCATTCCAGCAATAATGATATTTTACCCAATCAAGCAATAACGATACTTTAATCAACTGTTTAAGCTCATGAATTATTCATGAATACACACACCACCGTCGGTCATTGTCGCTGTTACTGACAGCACAAGCGTATTATTATAATAATAATACACAACAACAAATAATAATAACAACAACAAAAATAATAATTACAACAACAAAAATAATAATTACAACAACAATAAATAATAATTACAACAACAACAATAAATAATTACAACAACAACAATAAATAATAATTACAACAACAACAACAATAAATAATTACAACAACAACAATAAATAATAATTACAACAACAACAACAATAAATAATAATTACAACAACAATAAATAATTACAACAACAACAATAAATAATAATTACAACAACAACAATAAATAATTACAACAACAACAATAAATAATAATTACAACAACAACAACAATAAATAATTACAACAACAACAATAAATAATAATTACAACAACAACAACAATAAATAATAATTACAACAACAATAAATAATTACAACAACAACAATAAATAATAATTACAACAACAACAATAAATAATTACAACAACAACAATAAATAATAATTACAACAACAACAACAATAAATAATTACAACAACAACAATAAATAATAATTACAACAACAACAACAATAAATAATAATTACAACAACACGCTTGTGGGGATGATCCTTTACCAAACCAAATGGTCAGGAAATTCTTTCATTTCCCTGGAATTTAATTAAAATTTATTATTAGTGCCACCAGAAATCTAAAAGTGTTGAGTTACTACTGCAGCAGAGGTAGCCTAAACTTTGCTTTGGCCTCGTCATGCTTAAAGAAAATTCAACATATGTAATGTACACTCGAACCTCTCTTATCCGTTCGTCTAAGTTACGGACACCTCTGTCTACCGGACACCAACTAAAATTATTGACTGCGTACGGATCGTCAGTGTAGTCGGAAAGCTACCAAATTAAACGAATAAAATCGGGAAAATATTTCGCGTGTGGCACTTCGAGTGTATTTGATCGTAGCGTTGTGTGCGGAGATGGAGCAGGGAAATCAACAGGCAGTTAGTGCGTCCACCGCTAGTTCTTTTCAGAACTCGTTGACCAGCGGCGTCGCTGCTAGTTCTTCTCAAAACTCTTTGAAAGGCAGTGCGCTGCTAGTTCTTCTAAGAACTCAACGACCAGCGGTGGTGGAGGCAAGGTCGCGGTAACTAAACGCAAGCGTAGCGTTTTAACTCTAGAAAGAAAGCTGGAGATAATATCAGAAGTTAAGAAAGGGAAGTCAGTGAGGCAGTGTCTGGACAGTTTGGTGTTCCAAAATCTACAGTGAATGATATTTGGACATGAACGATGAAGAAATTGTAGAAGATGTTTTGCAAGAGAGAGAAGAATCTGAGTCCAAAAATGAAGATGAAGCTTCTTCAAATGCAGTTACTCCATCGCAAGCTTGTGCTGCTTTCGATACTGCTTTGGAGTGGTTGGAGTCCAAAGGCAACACACACCCTGCACATCTTATGCTGGTAAAAAGTTGGAGAGACGATGCAGCTCAGCCTAGCTTGAAATCTATGAAGCAAACTAAAATCACTTCATATTTTAAATAAATTGATTCATGTATTTTTTGTTAATTTTAAGTAATATACTAATTCAATTATCAAATAATTAATTGTATACGCGGTTTATCACCGAATAAATTAAGTATTTCTGAGTTACGGACATTTCTTAGTTACGGACACCCCTTGGTCCCAGACTGTCCGGATAAGAGAGGTTTGAGTGTATATCCTTTGAGCATCCGTTATAGAATCTCACTCACTCGCCAAGCAATAACATCTGTTTTCTTTGTCATGTTGTTGTCTTCTCCTTATTTGGTAATCATGACATCCTAACCTTAGGTATACAAAGAATGATCTATAGTTGCATGCTATTCTGCATAGCCGCCTTTACCAATTGCATTATAATATATTGTATAATAATAGCTAATAATAATAACAACAATAATAATAAAAACAAGCAAGTACACTGCCACATAGTGGCACTTGATGTACTAACTTCTGCAAATTAGGAATGTAGTACCATAGCTAAGTTAATCATGTTGCTTTGTTCTCACTTACTCTTCTTGAGCCATGTCATATACCACTGTTGTAGTTCCTGCCGCTACTCTTCCATTAACGCCACTTTAACAAACCAGCCACTAATGGCACTTCACCAACCAGCCACTAACGACGCTTTATCAACTGGGAACAGTTCGACAAACAAGCACACTATTATGTAGAAAATAATCTATATAGTAATACACTAGTGTGTCGGTGTGTGTTCATGAATAATTCATGAGCGTAGACAGTTTGGTAAAGCATTGTCATGCCTGTACAGTATCATTACAGTCAGTTGAAAGTGGTTAATTGTAATTAAAAAGTGGGTGGAGTAGATGAAGGAAGGCAGCATAGGTTTCAAAAGGGAAGGCAAAAAAAAAGGAGACTAAAAAGTGTTTGGAATCAGCGAGGTAAGGCGGCTTAGTAAAATTGCCGAGTAAAGGCAGTGTAAAGTTCAAAAAGGAAGGCGGAATTACAAAAAAGAAGGCAACATTTCGCAAAGTGTAAGTGCACAGTCATTATAGAAGGACAGAGAGATTCAGAAGCAGGAGAGGTAGACAAAAAGGGAGACAGGACTCCATGACTCAAAAAGAAAGAGCTGTAGAAAGGAAAAGTGGGGGATAAGAAAAGCTGAGATGGTTCAGGAATAAAGAGAGCAGGAGAGGGAAACTGATGTAACCTAACCAATGGTAAGAATGATAATAAAAAATAACTTATGCTACTGCATTTGTCTAGGTCAGACCAGACGGCGCCTGCGTGAACAGGTAACGTCGAGGCCGCCTTCGTCGATGTCTTCGTCAATGTCTCGAGTTGTCAACGTGAACGTTTATAATGCACAAACTTTTTCATTCACCTTAGTTACGCTACTTTACTCATTTACTATTGTTCTAGCATGTTGTACTTATATTTACTATTGTGATTTAACCAATTGAAACTTTATTTCTACTGCTCAGTGAATTTATCACAGAGCTGGTCCTTCGATTACTTTTTCGAAACCTAGTGTTGGGATTTACGACCCCAATAGCATTCTTACCGTGCAATATGTCAAGTGCCACTGTGTGGCGGGGTACTTGATAGTAATAATAATAATAATAATAATAATAATAATAATAATAATAATAATAGCTGTCATTCCAAATTAACTTCACTTCTGAAACATATGCATGTGATTTTGGGCTTGAAATAAATATCATTATTAAAATTAAAATATAAAACCTAAAACCTATTAGACAAAAGAAAAAGTTAATATTCCAAAAGCATGGGGATAAACTAACCAGTTATTCAGTGTTACATCCAAAGAGACTAGTACCATTGATCTTTTTGCAATGAATTAAGGATGTAATAAGTTACTGAATGAGAATTTAGTTTCACTTTATAGAAATATTTTATTCCTACACTTTTTGTAGCAACCCTAATTATATGATCAATAACAATAATAATATTGTTGTTGTTGTTGTTATTATTATTTCGATTATTATTACAATTATTTTGGAAGTTTATTGTGACTTCTAAAGAAACATATTTCACTTACAGGAAAGGTCCTGCTGTTTAATAAGTTGTCGAAGTCCAAGGAGTTGGCAGGCCAAATTGCCAGAGTTGATCCTTAAATATTCTATACAACAACAGAGGAATAAATATAGACACATATGAGCAGCAAGACTATACTGCTAGACAGTAGTAACATACAATACATCAAGAGAAGGGGGGAAATGTAACCCAACAATCAAACAATAGGGGGGAAAAACTAAATATTTATCTGAATTTCAGGTATTTGATATACAAAGAAAGCTCAAACTTAAATTGCAATCTAATTATACATGAATTAAAATTGTAATTGTGCCACTGTAGTGGGTCCACATGAGAGTATCAGAAAATTGATAGTTTGTTTGGTAGTGGTAGAGGTGTGTGTGTGTGTGTGTGGGGGGGGGGGGGGGGGGGGGGGGGGGGGGGCTGCATCTTTTTTAACCCTTAGTGTGCATGTGCGAGGGAGTTATAGTAGTCATCCCGTCTGTCTATCACACTCTGATTTTGGAGATTATTGAATTATGAATAAACTTGCTTAGAAGAATGATTTAAGTCCATTTATTGTGCAATTTATTTTTGAATTTCAGACTGATTTTGAGAAAACTCAAAGCAGTCAGCTCCCAAAGATAGTCACTTCTGTTGGTAACTCCCCCTACTGTCATGTTAAAAAGTGGAGTAGTTTATGAGTGCTGTTCACCTTGAAACTAGAAGTGAGTGTCCCATGCATGCTTAGCTTATCTCGTAAAAACAGCATTTACATCTACTGTCTTCATTGCACGAGCTATAGTGATACCTGATTAGGTATACACCAAATAAATCATTCTTTTGGTTTGAAAAACAATTTCATAATAACTAGCTAGTGTAGGTAGCACTGATGGTTCACACCTTTGTGGATGTAGAAGTTAACTAGGTTGTTTATTAAGCGGTTCTGGAACATTCAAAACTCTGGTGAAATTAATAGTAACTCAAATAATTAAATGACTCCTCATCATTCCACATGGGCAATCACTCAGTGCCACTTTTAAATAGTGACCTCTGCCCATAAATAGTAGTCAAGCCGTCCAAACTTTAGTGTCTTTGCTCCTCATTGAAGATGGGATGTGATTAAAAGTGAGCATACACAGAATTTTATAAAACAATTGATGGGAGAAAAACACAACAAACCAAACCATCACTAAATATTTTGGAGGATATTACACTAGCATTTCTTGCATTGGTCATACCTCTCCAATTTTCTACCAGAACTCACCAAACAGTGCATCCATTCCTCCTGTGCTTGGTACAGGTGGTTCAGCTACAAATTAGCACATAATAAAGGGGTTGACTCAATCAGTACAATGTGGGATTCAAGTGAAACACAACGTGGCTTACCTCGTTCACTGACGCTGGCTGTACAACACAAAATAAATTACAAAGATTTAATCAAATTGTCAACGATTATCATAATTACAGAGCACCAGTAGTATATGTGACCGGTTTTGGGAAAATCGGCCTAAACGCGGCATCTAAAGTTTTCTAATTTATTCTACCAGTAGGCTGTACGGGGCCTTTGGATGCCGTCCTCCTAATTTGGAAGCTGTAGCACAAGCCGCCTTCGCCCTATGCACTACAACACTTCAGTATTTTTGCTAAACTTATTATTGCTTATTTCGAAAAAACGCCGGGTAAAGGAATTGCTAAGGTCAGGGGGCGTGCCTTGCGTCCGTATACTATTACTGCGTGTCTCCGGGGCACTATGGAATAAACCGGTTACAGGCGGATTGAAAGAAGTCTAAAAGGCTTAATGCAGGGCTCCTTAAGAAACTATGATGGCGAGAATTGCTTGAGTACGTGAATTATGTAGAATAGTAAGTGAATTAGTTAGCTACAGTTTTTTCCCGGCTGTTAGTGAAAAGCCCCGCCAATAATTTCTTAGCAACTCTCCGTACACGAGTCCAACCGGCTAGTGTTTCTAGCCTCCTAGTGTGAGTTCTAGAGCACGCCAGAGCTTACAACTGCGTCATAAGCTAGAGCTAACTGATGTCTATCAATTTCTGCCATAAAAATTTTTTCGAAAAAAATCGACCCATAAGGCTTTACCCGGGGATACTGAAAAAAATTGTTTGCCGTGTTTAGGCCGATTTTCCCAAAACCGGTCACATATGCTCTCAGGACTATATGCAATTATTCACTCATCGTAAGATTGAAATAGAAGTTATGCATACCTAATATAATAGCTAACCCTTACAGGTATGAATGCGCATTCCTGTGAGTAACATTTAGAGCTTGCCGTAATTATTGTGTTTGTTGTTGTTGTTGTTTTTCACAAAACTTCCATATAAGACTACCTCCACAAATTAATCAAAATACACTGAATGAATTGTTTATCCTTTTTTTTTCACTCAACATGATCCCATACCAATACATATAATAATTATTCTTACAAAATTTGTCATTTTTTAATGCCTTCAAATGAAATAGTTTCAAAGATTGAGGTCTAACAATGGCATATTTTTAATACTGTACAGCATTACATACAGTATAGTAGTTCACAAATTCTTTCTCAGCCTTCTTTTACTCATTAGATGTATTCTCTCTCTTTTACTGGCCTTTAAAAAAACAAAAACAATACAGAATTAAAAAAATTTGGTCGTCACCGGGAATCGAACCCAGGACCGCTTGCTTAACGCACAAGCGCTCTGCCACTGAGCTACGACAACCAGCAGAGTAAAAAAAATTCCAAAGATAAAAAGAATTTTTGAAAAAAGTAACTTTCCGTTGGTCTGTAGAGAGTGAGACTGTAGCATAGCAGTACCCCTAACAGTGAAAATACAGAATTGGAGTTGTCGTAGCTCAGTGGTAGAGCGCTTGTGCATTAAGTAAGCGGTTCTGGGTTCAATTCCTGGTGGCGACATAATATTTTTAATTCTGTATTGTTAAAAAGCCTGTGAAAGAGAGAGAATACATCTAGTGAGTATAGTAGGTATGCATGGCAGAGAACTCTGTTACAGGATCAATTGTTATTTATGGCACAGACTAACCTCCACACCCCATAATTAGGGAATGCTAATAAAATCTGCCTTTTTATAGCTAGTGCTCAGTGCTATTCCAAACTACTAGTCACAGACAAGCATAATTTTATGTGTTCCCTTACAGTTAGCATCAGAATCCATATCTGTGTAGAGTTGGGACTGACACAGTTTGAAGCATTTTTGTACATACGGAATCCTGCAGAGCTGATCAACAGTAGGTCTCTGTTTATAAGCTCTTCGCATACATTTCCTGATGACTTCAGACAGTCCATTGCCATATATTGCCTCTACTTGCTCTAGTGCTTCGTCCAGTAGTAATCTGTCTTGCTTAGACTCAAACATTACCCGGTGAATTTCATTGTACTATAGTTACATAAAATCTGATATATTAACCCTGGAATATTCATCTAGGATAGCCTGGACGCTCAGTCAAATAAGCAGATGTAGGTCAATACAACAGCCCAATCCAGACAGGTCACTGAAAGCATGACATCCATCCCATATATTTGATCCCACCCACTCTGGCCAAACCTATCCCATTGCCCTGCCCCCATTTTAACCACTGACCAACTCACTCCTCCCTCCAACAAAACCCTCAATATAGTTGCACATTACTAGCATCTACTACTGCACTTGGATCTTGTTTAGCATACATCTAGAAATCCACAAGATGCCATTTCTAACATGATGCAGCCCAGAGAATATATGTCAGCTGATTCATCACATCTGAAAAATACAATCACATGCTAAATACAGTCATAGCTACATCTACTAAACTAGCTACACAATTCTATCATGGGATACGTGCAAGAGAAGATGAGCATCAGATTGTGCAACTAGCTGCTAGAGTATTCTATCTGAAGTGTCAACACTTGTGTGCATCTGTGTATGTGCATGCATTGGGAAGGGATTGGGGGTGAGAGGAATGAGGTGAGAAGGTGGAGGTATACATCAACAACTATTATAGTGATGATAGGAATAAATTAACTTCAATTTACTGCAGCTTAATTGCATGAGTAATGCACTTACTTCGTTCCTTCTAACACCTCAGGAGCCATCCAGCTGATTGCACCTAAAAAAAAAAAAAAAGGAGTTCATAGCATACAGTATTCTCTTTTAGTACAGCCAGAGGTTCACCCTTATGATCAAAGGGTCAACCTCTCAGTTCTCCGTGATAATTGGTAACACAAGCTTACAATATAATTTTGCCTGCAGGGCACATTTTGTATAGAATGGTTCTATCATGGTCTAGAAACACCCAAGTTAGCACACAGCGCATAGACAGCCAGCATGAAAAACTCAAATAAAATGCACATATACACACGCACACACACACCGCGAGACAAATAGATAACAGCTGCAAAGTTGTTTCGCTTGCTTTTGCTGTTGGTCCCCCCCCCTTACTTTTTTTTAACTTGAAATTTTGGTATATTAAATTACTTCAGAACAAAACGTTAATTAATGTTGTTCAAATGGAGGGGGAGGAGGAGGAGGGGAGGGAAGAGGGGAGGGAAGAAGGGAAGGAGGGGAGGGAAGAGGGGGAGGAGGGGAGGGAAGAGGGGGGGAAGAAGGGAAGGAGGGGAGGGAGAGAGGGAAGAGGGGGGGGGGGGGGGGGGGGGAGGGGTTGAGAAATGATTACTTGACTTTGAAGACTTTTTATAAGTACAAGAAAGTAGTTTGCCATTGTAAATAAACATATCAACATTGTAGCTACATTAATACCTCTACCCTACAGCCACAACCGACTGATGCATATTTCTCCAAAAGGCTTCATTTCAGCTAACCCTGACTAGAATAAATACTTTCAAGAAATGTGTAGCAAAACTTGTTCTTAGCTCTCTCTGCATGGTATTCAATTTACCTGTTGATGGTCATAAATTTAGCTATGTAGCTGCCCCTCATGAACTTTGAACCATCTTATCAACACCAACTTCAAAACTTTTGCAAATCAGCTAAATGGCAAAATACAAACCTGACTTGTTAATACATCAATACATTTTTTTTAAATTCAAACCCTTAAACATATTTAATCTTTATTTAGACAAAAATCCAACGGTAGCTATTCTTGCTGGTGGTAGCTACATGACATTATTCATATAGACAGTAGTAGTAATATAAACTTGCAGATTACTGATGTGCAGTTATTTCTTAAGTTGCGAGTGCCATAGAGGACAGTGGATGCTAAACAGTTTTATCCTTCAACAAATTACACAAATGAGGAAAATAATTGCATGTAATCTCTAATTTTGCATATACGTTATAATCAAGTGTTGATCGTTAATGCACACTGCAAGACTAAAATAAGCCAGGGAACAATCTGTGATACTTTTGGCAACTAGTAGTCTAAATTTTTGACAAAATTCTATCTTTCGCTTGAGCTAAGTATCGCTTCTTACTTGTATCGCCTTTATTGCTCAACACAAGTACATATATGCCTAAACAGAGTGTAACTAACCCACTGGTCTCCTGGTGGAAACACTTTTGGCACTTTCAATAAGAGTAGGTACACCAAAGTCCCCCACTATCAAGTCCTGATTACTGTTCACCAATACATTCGTGGGCTTCAAAGATCTAAAAAATAAAAATTAAAAGTTAAAAATAATGTACGAAATTGAATTAATGATCAAATGAAGCACCAAAGGTGCAAACCCTCAGCACTCTAAATACTACCTAGCTATTACAATATAATCTCAGACCAAAAGAACAAGCAATCTATTAGCTATTTTAATCAGGCATCAATATAGCTTGAGCAATGAAAATGGTACATGGAAACGCTGTCTTCATAAGAGAAGAAGCTAAATAGGCTAGAAACACGCACCGGTATACATTTTTAATGCGGAAATTTCACTTCTTTCAACTTCATTAACTTCCCTGAGCGTAAAGCAAATCACACCGCGGGCTGCAAGAAATTATTTGCTCACGTGATTAAAATGTGATGCTAGGGGGTGTTACCCACAAAAGCTGGTACCTACAAGGAGCTGAAAGCTTCGCGTTTTCACAACTATAAGCCAGAAATAAGTAGCACAATAAAAGGTCCTGTATCGTTCTGAGTAAGTTCATACCTAAATCAATGGTTAATTGTCCCAAAATCAAAATCAGGGCGTGACAGACAGACAGACAGACAAACAGACAGAATGACTACTATAACCCTCTCATGCATGCGTGCTGAGGGTTAATAACTTTTTAAAAATGGACAAAAAATGTACATTCATGGACTAAACATGTACAATTGTGGACTAACATGCACATTCATGGACATGTACATCCATGGACTAACATGCGAATTCGTGGACTAACATGTACATCCATGGACTAACATGTGAATTCGTGGACTAACATGTACATCCATGGACTAACATGTGAATTCGTGGACTAACATGTACAATTGTGGACTAACATGCGCATTCATGGACATGTACATCCATGGACTAACATGTAAATTCGTGGACTAACATGTGAATTCATGGACTAACATGTACATTTGTGGACTAACATGTGAATTTATGGATTAACATGTACTTTTTGTGGACTAACATGTATATCCATGGACTAACATGTGAATTCGTGGACTAACATGTACATTCGTGGACTAACATGTGAATTTATGGATTAACATGTACATTCATGGACTAACATGTGAATTCGTGGACTAACATGTACATTCGTGGACTAACATGTGAATTCATGGATTAACATGTACTTTTTGTGGACTAACATGTATATCCATGGACTAACATGTATATCCATGGACTAACATGTGAATTCATGGATTAACATGTACTTTTTGTGGACTAACATGTATATCCATGGACTAACATGTATATTCGTGGACTAACAAGTATATCCATGGACTAACATGCACATTCATGGACTACCATGTACATCCGTGGACTAACATGTACATTCATGGACTAATGGACTAGAGTTCATCATTTTGGTAGCTATATTGGCACTTCTATCATGATCAGGGAATCCAATTCTATTCATTACAAGCTAGTGTGCATGCCAGCATGTGACATTGTTTACATTACCACATGTAGTCAAACAAGGGACTCCACAGCTACATGCTGGATAGCTTCATATGCTGGAAAGTGAATTTACCAAGCATTACTCTCAACACTCCTCACATTGACCCTGAACTAAACACCATTGCTTGCACATTATACAAGACCATCACAATCACAGCGTGCTTAAAATTACAGGGTGATTAAATAATGAAATATCAATTCAATCAATGTTAATAACAGTACAATTTGCTGCCAAAGAAATCACAAATGAACACAAATCCATCTTGGTCTGTACAAGCGGAACCATAGCATCCTAATGTAGTGACCTTTTCCCCAAGTGTGGTGTACACAGCTGTATTTCTATTAGTAAGGTCAGCCACATAGATGTACTGATCAAAGACGTGAATCATCCATGGGTTAACACCTCCGCCAACACAGTTAAAGGAAGCCAGAGAGTGGCCAGTCATGCTGAGAACTTGAATCTTCTTCTTGTTGTCGCTGGCATACACATTACCTTTAGAGTCTAGACAGAGATATCGCAGTCCAACCTTTCCTTGACCGGAAATGCACCTCACGTAGTTTAGTAAAAGGTCAAACACAACAATCTGACCCTGATTGTTTTGCTCCGTAACCATGACATCAGTGCCAGACACAGCTATGTCAATGTATCCAGGACCTCTCTTTTGCTCTAGTTCCTTTACATGAACTTCGCTACATCTCGTGTCGCACTTCCCGATTCGGTTGGACCAATCGTCTACAAAATATATATTGTCATGTTTGTCAACAGCTAGACTTCGTACACTATTCATTCTGTGCTTTGCTGGGCTAATAGCTCTTATCTTCTTTCCTTCTTCGTTCAGTATTATCACATCACCCTCGCATTCGGCCACCACGATTTCACACGCCGAGTTGATTGCTACACTCCAGGGCTTGTTCACACCTTCTAATGCAGGTCTGACGGGTTTATTCATCACTCCGGTAATAATATTTGAGACAAATGCAATGAACGGGCTTCCAGGTACTGGATGGTTGTTGACGTGGACCGATAGTTCATGACGTCCACGCACACTGGGAGTGAAGACAATGTGGTATTGTCCAGGGTCCCCCACTTCAATGGCAGTGCTTACTGTTAATCCACTGGCAAGAGATTTCAAGTGGCATCGAAGATTGAGTTCCAAAGCACCTGGGATCGTGGAAGAAACTAAGATTTCAGATTCTTTGTTGAGCTCCAACACACTGTTCGCTATATCTACATGTATAAAGTCTGAAGGATGTGCCAACTTAAACTTGGCTTGACACAGCTTTCTAAATGATTCTATTAAATCCAGGTCCACCATAAGATCTGCCTGTTCTTCTGGCACACTATCGTCAGTAATATTACTTTGCAATACTTCCTGGGCTTTCTTCTCTATCTCACTTTGCAAGTCCATAACCTCTGCATCAGAGCCATATCTTAAACATTTCAAAATGAATTCAAAAATATTGGAGACTTCGGCACTAAATAGTGAAAAATTCTTCTTCTGTCTTACAAGCCTTTCCACTTTTTTTGTCACCTCAGTATCTGTTTCTTTCAGCAGTTGTCTTTTGTGTGAATCTAGAATTCCTTTGAGTTCTCCAACAGATGCCTCTATAGAGTCAATTACAGTCTTACTCTGGGATTTCACCTCATCCTCTGCATTTCCGATCATCTCCACAGCTTGCGAAAGGATATTGTTAAGATTTTTGAGAGGTTTAAGGTTCCCAATAAGCTTTTCTTTAGCTCTATCAACTGCTCCCATATTCTGCTCTATGTTATGATCTTTGTGGCTTGCTGCAATACAGTCAATGCACACTAGCTTGGAACAGTCAGTACAAAACAGATTCATAAGCTTGGTATGACGAGGGCAGTCAACTGGTGATGAATGGATCAGTTTTAAATCAGGTTCTTCCTGAAGTTCTTTGAGAGAGATATTTGTATGGCTAAACCCATAATGACTATGATCTCCTTCACAGTCTCCACAGGTAAACTTGTCACAATGCTGGCAAAATGTTTCTGCTTTGGCTTCAGTCTTTGAACACATCTCACAGAATAGTTGGCCAGAAAGAACTTTCTTCCTCTTGTAAAAAATAGCCTTAAGTCTATCAATAAAGAAAACAGGCTTTAGTTCACTTTCATAGCTGTTAGAAAAAGTGGCTTCTTTATAGCACTCAGGGCAGTAAACAATACAATCTTTGCCAGTCTTTGTGGCGATGTTGATAATGCATTGTTTGCAAAAATAGTGAAGACAAGGAAGAATCTTGGCCTCTTCATAGTGCTCATGACAGATTGAACAAGTAATCTCCTTTTCTAGTTCCTTCAAATTCTTCTCCATTTCAAACAGAGCAGGCCTGGAACTCTGAGCTGCTGATGTCCTTCTGAAGGAAGGTGTGTGAAATGTGATCACATGATCCCAGGTCCTGATTAGATGATAATCATTTCCTTTAATGTGTCAATTAGATGTTTGACATGGTTGTTAATTGACCAGCAAAGAAATGAAATTAATGCAAAGGATGCTGCCAACTTGATTATGAGACCTCTTTTCATAGTAAAAAAAAAAAATCAATTTTTTTTTAAGAATGGGAAAACAATTTTGATGTAAACCTTGCTATAAAGTGTCGCAGTTTTTCAACCTGCAAGTGATAGAAACTTGTAGGTATAATGTGGCAGAAATGAACAACAAAGAATCCTGAACAAGATTGTCAAATAAACTGAAGAAGTTGTCTGGCAATTTCACTTCTCTCTTAACAGTCTATAATACATGCTAATGCTGGTCCTTCAATACATGCACATTAAAACTATAGCTAGATACTGAATGGAGAAAAGGACAGGGTGAAGAATAATAGAAAACATTATAAAAGTACATTCTGTGCAGTGAAATTAACATTAATGCCTAGCTTAGTCATTTTGTCCATGGATTTATTGTTCAATGTACGCTTTTAAGACCGACCAGGAATGGAGAAACAATGGTACAAACCTTATGGCTATTCAGCAAAATTCAGGGGCGGGTGGGTTTTGTGGTATTCTACTGAATCACTTAATTTTAAAGCATGAAAGAATTAGTGGAAAGCATCAGGGAAGAAGGGCATAGCCCCTTTTTAGCATGAGAGATGGTTGAAGAAGGGGGGTGGGGGCAAGAATTTCACTTTCGTGAGGGATTAATTTAGCAGTCCAGGTGTTCTATTTTAAAAAGGGAATAACATAAACCCTCATTACTCAAGGAAGTAAATTGCTTCTCTCCCCCCCCCCCCACTTTAAAAGGGAGGATGGAAGTGTGAAGAAAAACCAGTATGAATGCCAGTTTCATACACCTGATTTATATACAACAATTTTTTTCTGAATAAACCACGACCTCTGTTTTTCATCTTTGAGCAAGGCAAGAACTTTTTTAATGCTAACAATCCGGTGATCCTGCCACCCATTTCTTAGGGCAGGTTCATTCCCCTTCAGCTTTCCTCTCCAATGTATTCACAGACAATTAACTTTGTACTAGATGTCATTATGCTATTGCATGAAAGAGTGCTACAACTCTTCAATGATGACGGTGTTTGTGGGTACCATTTTCTTTGTCAGTTGCTGTTGGCTAATGCAGTCTATATGTTCTTCCTAATTGAGAAAAGGCCAACAAAAGAGTTATGAGTGGTGAAATCACCTCAATTAGTAAGCTTTCCCTGCATGGGAATGGTTTAACCACAATGGTGAATTTGTAATAGTACTTTAAAATGTATAGATGTGGTGGTTTGGCAGGTCTTTGGCCCGGACCACTAGTTTGTAAAGAAAGTAACCTAAGAGCGCTATAGGATAGTCAAAAGGAAGTAATTGCTGTCCACTATTCTAGTCAGCATTTCTCTATGCTTTTCTGATGCAGGTATCTGCTAGTGTATCACATCAAAAGCTTTGAACAGCGAAAAGTTTGGTAAGTAAAGATTAAATATTATTTAAGTGTGCTGGGATCAATATTTGGTTTTCTTATTGGTGTGAGCAGAAATGAAAATTGGTATTTATTATCTTTAAAAAATAGAATTGTGCAGATAAAAGCGAGTTAATTTATTTTGACAGGTGTATATTATGACAAAGTCAATGCAGTAGGCGCCACGAAAAAACTCCAGATTCCGTTCCGTAGTGTAGTACGACCGTAAAAAGGTAGTTTTTTAAAACTGCATTCTGTACTGTTTTGAATAAACAGCCGACACAGTTTCTAAAACAGTCTAAAACGGTTAAACTTCTATGGGGATAGTGCAAAACAACTGATACAAAAATCTAACTTGCTGACTGAAGTTCCGATGGGCACACCGCTTTAAGCAGGTTCACACTTTGTAAGTCTTCTACTAGCTACCGTTGGAGCTCCGGTAGTAAAAAATCTAAGATCGTGAGGGCCCCAACATCAAGAAATCATCAATGCCGTGTGGTGGTCAAACTTATGATTCTACGCGAAACAACTTTGAATTGGATGGCTTTAATTTTTTGAACACAAAAGCTCTGCCTCTGGAGCCTGTAAACAAAAAAAAATCGAAATGTTTTATTGAATAAATGTTGTTTTTTTTTAATTTCTTAAAGTGAATACGGTAAATGCGAAAGATTAAAATGGTAACGCAGTCAAACGGAACATTCCATTTTACCAAGTGGCGTATCAGAGGCTCTTTTGGAGCTCTAAACACAGTCTATATAATTATATATTGATTAGTGGGATCAAAAAGCAGGAAAATAGATGTTAACATTTTGTAAATTGTGCCCATTGTATGAGGTTGATCAACCTTAAATAGGGATGCTACCTTACTCTCTGGTATAAATAATAATAGTTGGGAAAATGGGTAGGGTAGATATGATATGCTGGTTTTTCTTTAGACTCTGAAACGTCTCCATAATAAAACAAAAAAACTTGCTAGCTTTTCTATGGAAACAGTAATTACAAATGTCTCACAAATCCACAAAGACAACAAACAATGATTCACACCTAGAGACATGCTAATTATTACCTGTGTATCATTTCGTTCTTGTGCACATAATTTAGTGCATCTATCAATTGGCCCACCCACTTCATGATAAGTTCATGAGCTATTTCTTCCTGATTGGTCCTGTATTCCTTCAGTGCCACATCCAAATCTCCGTCCTTGAAGTACTCCATCACCAGACACATGTACATGGCACAATCCTAGATAGAAAAATATAGCATCCTTGTAATTTGAGATAACCCATTGATTAACTCAAGCGGGTGATTGCATTTCTCACAAAGAATGTAAAAATGTAATTATTATTTACTAACATAATGGGCAATGGTCGGTCATTTTCTTCGGCTAGACTATAATATAATCGTAATGTTGTAGCTATTGACCGAAGGTGGAGAATTAGAGAGGTTGACAGCCCTATCTAAAGGTAGACTCACCTACTAATCAAGTCATTACAGACTTGACAAGACAATGTGGCAAATCATATGGAATGAAGATTAATTGGTGCTGTATTTATAAAATTGACCACAAGTCAATTGTGGATTGTGAATCATGATGGGCAAATCAGTCAAGTCGTGACAAAGGACAGTGGCTCAAACATACAAAGAATAATGGCAATGTATGGCTTACTTCTCCATCCCAGCTGACAAAAAGATCATGATAGTTGCAGACATTAGGATGTGATAGAGTCTTCAGAATTACTGCCTGCAATATTTATCAACAGTAACTATAAAAAAGTGTTACAGTTGTTAGAGTAAGCATATAGAAATGTCTAGCATTTCTTTCAATATTTCTTCATAATAATTTGCTATGGTTAAAATGTGGCTAAACAAACTCATAGGAATAGCTAGAAAATTAGTATGATACCTACTACCAGCTACAGGAACATAGGAAACAGTTTTAAATGTAGAGTTCAATCTTGCTACATTCATAATTGGGCGAGCGAAACAAGCCCCTTACACACGAGTCTTATTTGAGATTTTGATATATACATATAGCCAAAAATCAAAGAGGTCAATGTGTGTCCACCCCTGGAGGCTACTTTAAAACTTAAACATTAGCGCGGGCACTAGATATGTTTAAAAAGCAAGAGAAAACAATTTAAAATAATGGTATGGAAAAAATGGCAAAAGAGTAGAAGAGGAGAGACATTTGCAGTTAGGTCTTCCAAACTTAGCAGAGTTCATTTGTTAGTTGCGGTGGTAAGTTATCTTGGTTAACATGATGCTTAGCCATATGCTCTACACAACAGAATTGTTCTTGCTTGAAATCCGTGTCCAATCAAGTCACTGACAGCTAATAATATTTATTTCTTACTCAACTATTTGCTTATAGATTTTTGTTGCTATTTTATAGCAACACATAACACCCACTTACACACACTTATTCACTGGATATAACAAGACAAGACTTACGTTGTGAATTGGCTATTGGACAATGGATTTTTTAAAGTAAGAACAATAGGGTATATAAATATGGCAAACGTCGCCTTAACCAAGATAACTTACCACCCACCACTAAAAGAAAATGAGCTCAGATTATGTCAGAGACAGCCTAATTAAAAACAAACGTTTAAATTTCCTTGAATGCTGTCTGTAAGGACCTATAAACTAAAAGATTCTGTTTATGCTAGTTGCCTTCCCAAATATGCTCCATTAAAATGCTCTATTGCACGAGAACTCTAACGGAAGCACTAGCCTTCGAATTTAAATTCTGCTTGCTTCAGCTAGGCCAACTCGCTTTCCATTTGAGCTAAGCACATCACTAGTATATTGAAAATTGGTGATTACAAAGTTAGTTTTACCAAAGTGTTCTTTCTATTATAAAAATCATTAGTAGACTTCAATTTGTATGATTAATGTAAAATTTGTGACCGGTTTAGTTAAAATCCACCTAAACGCGGCAAACAATTTTTTTCAGTATCTCTGGGTAAAGCTTTATGGGTTGATTTTTTTCAATTTTTTTTTTTTATGGCATAAGTGGATTGACACCAGTTAGCTCTAGCTTATGACGCAGTTGTAAGCTCTGGCGAGCTCTAGAACTCACGCTATGAGGCTAGAAATACTAGCCGGTTGGACTTGTGTACGGAGCGCTGCTAAGGAATTATTGGCGGGCTTTTCACTAATAGCGGGGGGAAAAAACTGTAGCTAACTAATTCACTTACTATTCTACATAATCCACTTACTCACGTAATTCTCGCCATCATAGTTTCTCAAGGAGCCTTGCATTAAGCCTTTTCGACTTCTTTCAATCTGCCTGTAACCGGTTTAGCCCGCAGTGTCCTGGAGACACGCGATAATAGTATACGGATACAAGGCACGCCCCCTGACCTTAGCAACGCCTTTACGCAGCGTTTTTTCGAAATCAGCAATAATAAGTATAGCAAAAATATTGGAGTGTTGTAGTGCATAGGGTGAAAACGGCTTGTGCTGCAGCTTCCAAATTAGGAGGACGGCATCCCAAGGCCCCGTGCAACCTACTGGTAGGATAAATTAGAAAACTTTAGATGCCGCGTTTAGGCGGATTTCCCCAAAACCGGTCACATTTAGTGCCGTCAGGTCAAGGAGGATCCAAGCAGGGAGGGAGGGGCTAGGGATCATTTCCAAACCAAGTTTACTGAAAAACTACATTCAAACAAGTTATGAATGTACTCAAACACTTAAGGTGGATCAAGTGACATGCCAACCTCTTCATATTGTAAAAGTTCAATCAAAGTGCAGTGTCGTGGCTACTAGTACCCATGATACATGACAATAGACTAGCATACAAGTAATTTCTAAAGAGCAACCAATACCTACACCTAATTTGTATCTATAAATTCCACTACATCAATTATTGACTCCTAAAGCCTACTTAGGCTTGAATTTATATATATATTTTTTGCAGGATGAAGTCTATAAAACTTTTTTTTTAACCTGTACCACATAAAATTAGATAAGCTAGCATGCCACAACTACATTACTGAGAATACACAAGAACAATAGCTTAGTAAGCTTACTTCCTTAAATGAACAGCTTGCTTCAGTTTCATCCTTGCATTCAATCTGTTGTGATAAGAATCAATTAAGATGATACCTCAACTTTAGCTCCTAGATAAATAACCTTTTTTAAAACCCTTAGTGCATTGTTTTGTCTGTTGTCCTTCACAAGCCAAACAACCCCTTGAGGGCCGCCGTCAATTTTTTTTACTACCTGCAAAAAAAAAAAAAAATCCTCACAGTACCCAGAATATCATCTCCTCACTTCAAATTGGGAGTCCATAATTCAGTCAGCTCCAACAAGACACTCGCAGAGCAGCTCCAGCTCCGAGGTGTGGAGCATTCAGAATAGTCGCTTTTTTTTTCCTGTCTCACATAGCAACCGTGCAGCTGGATTTTGACCACACCTATTTGGCGGGAAAATTTGTTTCACAGACCAAACGCTGTAAGACGAGACCCTTTACCAAACCGCTACGCGTAATAGATTGGTAAAGGGTTTCCTCGAAACAACGGAATAGAAAAAAACGAGCTAGAAAAATAGAAAAAAACGTATGGCTCCTGTAACGCCAAATCGGGTCCTACCCAAAATCGGTCCCCCAGACTGAAATTGGCTGCTAAAATCTGTCCGGGACCACAATTGGCTGCCGAATTTAGTCCGGGCGCGGACTAAATAATAGTTAGACACTGCCATTAAGGGCACTACTGTGTTTAGGGTCCCGAAGGCCTCAGGCTGTGGCGTCCCAAGCGTAGCGAGGGCGCTACTAATGGGGCCTGAGGGACCCTAAACACAGTAGCGCCCGATGGTGCGCAGTGCCTAACTAATTTAGAACATAGCAACCACTAACCTGTTTCCAATGCCCTGAGAGGCAGGGCACTACATATAGTAGCCCTCTGTCAGGGCACTACATATAGTGCCCTCGTCTGAGGAACTACGCGATTCAGAGCCCCGCTACGTAATACAAAAACTACAGTAGCTATGTTCTAATTCCTAAGGAAATTTCGTCGCTGCGACAGAATTTCCGGGAGTTTATTAAAGGTAAAAATAAATATAAGTGCATTTAGGCGGAGGAGGGCTGTATAAGTTGCTACGGACGAATTAAAGTCAAACCCCACCGGGCCTGTAGCTACACACAGGCCTGTAGCTACACACAGTCTCCATATCGCGTTGTCGTACGTAATGTTCGGCGTCGCGCGGGACCACGAATTTATTATTCGAAACCGCATGGTGGGCTGCATAAGGAATTGAAGACTGTAAAATATAGATGTCCTTGTTATTTAAATGAATTCTCAATTAATATGCAACTTCAGGTAAGAATTCTTTGTATGATTACTATATTTTATATTATTTCTTACGTTAGCGTAACAAGAAGCAACCAGTCAGTGAGGATGTGGAAGAAATAACTTACCATAAGCTCCTTCCCATAGTTTTGCATGGCTACGTGTGGCCATTTGTTCTCGTCTATGCTCTGTTGATTGGGGGATGGCTATATGTGTATGGATTGGATCAGATGGAAGGTTTCTTCATCTGCTGTGCCATCGTAGGAGGTGTCAACATTATTGCCTGTTTGTTCTGTGTGTGGTCTGTTCATGTGGCCTGCAAGCTGACATGTCTCAGGGTAAATCAAATTTCTAATTGCAGATATACAATTATTTTATATTAATTGATTTCTAATTGTATTGAAATACGTATAGTTAGTAGGTGCTCTCAATTTTGTTAGAGTCACTCATTCCAATTATTTATTTTTAATTGATAACCAAAGAAGTTATGTTGTACTCCTTTCTCCTTGCTTAAAGTATTACTGGCAATTGTGGAAACGAATCTGTTTGTTTGGTTTTTTGGAATTGGTTTAATTACTTAATTTCCGGTATTGATATTTTTATCCTTGACAGTGAAAATATTTTACAATTCATTGGTTCACAACTTTTTGCACTATATTCTTTTGTGATTGCATGGTTCTTAGATTTTCATTCCAACTTTGTCTGGTAGTAAATTCTGTTGTTCCAACAGTCCTTCCTTCTGCTATTGTTGTGGTTGGTTTCAATGTTGTTGTTTTTTCCTGGTGGTTGTTGAAGCTTACTCGAATGTATTCATTTGTACCCCCCACACACCGGAAGGAAGTGTAGTTGTTTGTAATTCTCTTTATTAGCATATATAGTAAAGATGTCCACATTACTCTAATAAGGTCGAGTCAGATTCTGTCCATGTGTTCATCAACTTCCAGCACTAGTGGTGCCAAATCTCTTATCTTATGATGATATATTTCGTAACCATTTGAATTTTGTTCATGAATTTGCTCTGTATGTATGCATGAGCACTGTATGATATAGCTATCTAGCACATGTGGCTATTTCCAGCCGTTTTAAGCAGTCTGAACAATCAGTTGTAGTGCTGAGTAGTTCACATAAGTATATACCATGGTATTCATCAATCAGACAATAACTCCAATAGAATTCATTTACCTACAGTACAGCCAAAATTTTTAATAATAATAAGAATAATTTTAATAATAATTTAATGCAAATTAATTTAATTTTGTATTATTTAATAAGTGCATGTGAAAGAGAGACTACATCTAATTAGTGTTCAGTCATTCTCGGCTGAAATAATAGCAAATTTTTCTCGTTCTAATAGCCAATATTGTTAATTAAAACTTAACCCAACGTTTCGACTTCTTGCTGAAGTCCTCTTTAGGGGTCAACTGAGGTCAAATTCTCCATAGTGATCCTCCAGATATCTTGCTGTTTACATTGTGTCACCACGGAGAGTTTGACCTCATTGACCCCTGAAGAGGACTTCAGCAAGAAACGTTGGGTTAAGTTTTAATTAACAATATTGGCAGTTAGAACGAGAAAATGTTGCCATTATCTAATTAGTATGTACATGTGTTTGTCTCCATTGAGTGTTGGTATAATGACCAGGCTTCTCGTTTCAGGTGAAAGACGTTGCAGATGCTACAATGGTGAAGGTGGTGCCTACTCAGAACAATGGCTACGCCAAGCTGGTCAATATCTCCAGAGACAAAGTGAGTAAGAAGAGAATTTCTCCATTTATTACCGACATACCGAAGCATTTCCTGTATTAAAAACACTGGACAAATAATGTTTGAGGGGAAGTCTAGTAAAGTAGCATCATGTGTATTGTAGTTACAATTATACTTCATAAAGTAAAAGTAATGTAGAAGGCAAAGCACACAGTGGGTTATTTTTCATAATGTCGGACAAAGTTGCTATAAGATTGCCAAATATACACAGAATGTTAATTACTGTTCCTTTGACATGTGGTGTCTTTATGTAGCACAAGGTGACCGGGAAAGAGCTGGTGTGGTTCAATTTCCAGAAGACCAAGTACCTGTACGACAGTGATTCGCGCCAGTTCAAGGCTGTGCAATTCCCAGTATCTCACAGCTACTCCCATTATCACAGTTGTAAGGGATACACCTCGGACTCTGATGTAGCAGCAGCCAGACAGCTCTATGGGCCTAACAAGTGTGTGTGTGTGTGTGTGTGTTGGTGGTGTCATGGCTGTTTTTATGTAATGTTTAACGAGGCACTGTCTTGGCAATTTCCATTTTCCACAGGTTTAGCATAGTAGTGAAATAATTTTGACGTTATTTAAATTTTTTATATTTCACGTAGACATTTAACTTGTATAAATGTGTAACTTATTAACATAGGAGGTTGTAGTTAGAAAGGTGCTATAAGATTTCATAGCAGGAAGTGATTATGCTACCTCGCTAAGTAAAGCTCTGTGTCACTCTCTCCTCACTCTTTCTCTTGCTGTATGTAGACTTGACGTGACGGCCCCTGACTTCTGGAGTTTGTTCAAGGAGAGAGCGACTGCACCTTTCTTTGTGTTCCAGGTGTTCTGCGTGGGTCTGTGGTGTCTGGATGAGTATTGGTACTACTCCATCTTCACTCTCATCATGCTGGTCACCTTTGAAGGGGTCCTAGTGAAGCAAGTATGTAACTTCATTCAACTAACATAGACATATTGGTGTATTTATTGGTGTGAAGAAAAATGTGTGGATTTGATGCATTGCAATACTCAGGCCCTGGCCCAGATTATACTGGGGTTCAGACTGAATTTTTGTGTGTGTGTGTTTGCTCATTGCACTGAAACATAAACAGAATAATCTTTTCCAGAAGGAATTTTTCGGGCGTTTGGCCATGCAGAATAATAATTCACTCCTCCCTTTCTTTAAAAAAAATTCTCCCTTTTTATAATAATGAGTTCCCTGTATCAAGTCTGGCGTGTCTGTATGCTGGTTGCAACTATTATTACTGAATGGTTAGCAGGACATGTCATATTGCTACATACATACTGCGTATTTGCACACAGATGAACTGTGAATATTGTAGCCTAAATTTATATTCTTCACTTACAGCAACAGCGAAATTTGTCAGAGATAAGAAAAATGGGAGCCAAGCCATTTCACATTCAGGTGAGTGATACTCCATGGTAATAGCTGGTGGCATGGCATGAAAATGGATGAGTGACTGCATCGATTATCTCGTGCAGGTATTCAGAAACTGCAAGTGGAGCAAGATGTCCAGTGAGAACTTGTTGCCGGGTGACATCATGTCCATAGGTACGTCAGTGGGATGTACAACGCCAATCCAACATTGACATGTAATTTTAGCTGTTGCTGTGTCTGTCATAGTTTAAACTGTCAGTATGTCAATCGGTGGGTCTCGGCCTACATGGCGTGCACCAGATAGATTAGGTACCCCATTATATTTCAGTGAAGCAGCAATGACACAAGTACAATTCAATTCTTGTGCTTTCTATTTCTGTTTTACATATTTAAAGTGAACATAATAATCTCTTCTTTTTTTTAACTTATCGTAGTATGAAGTTTAATTTTATCAAGACGTTTTGATAAAATTAAATTTCATACTACGATAAGTTCAAAAATATAAGAATACTATGTTCACTTATCTGTTGTACATACTTGAGAAACCACTTGACCAAAGAACTAACTCACTGCACTGCAAGATAGGTAAAAGACAAAAAATAACTGATACAAATAGAAATTCTTGTTAATCTCTCAATCGTGTGGTCACTACATGAATTTATGCACTGATAGATATAGTTGTCAGATTTGATGTCCAAGTGATGGTTGGGGTCAGAGGAAATCATTTGTATTGATGTCATCTATACTACTGTACTGTATGTCCATCTCCAAGTAGTATCACTAGTCCTCCTGGTGTTGGAGGTGTGTCGCATCACTACACAGTGGCTGTACCGTTCCTAGCGGGTTTCTCAACTGGTTTCCTATTTATGTCTGACAAAACAAGTCCATTAAGTTGCGGACAAAAGGAAGACATGATGTGTGTTTTTACAAGTAATATCACTTAACTCTACCAGCTCATTGCTGAATTAAGTTATGACTTGAGATGTGTTTGCATCCGACCCCTTCCCTTTATTAGTTTTTCAATTAAGCAGTTTTCCTCTATAAAATAGTTTTAATTTCACCCTCCCCCAGGCAGCTACACATAGTGACGTAGTTTACTAAAACAAACTAACACACAAATGCACGAAAGCAAAGAGTCAGTGAACACTGTAGTAGTATATGGAGATGTTGATTGAATAGTTGATTGAATGATACTTATGTGTATATAAAACAGTGCATTTATTTCACAGTTCTAAAATAGTTATCATAGAGCATAAGAGAATTGTTTCAGAATTGTGGGAATTCTAAGCTTTCAGATTTCATCAGAAGTGCTATGTTATATTTATTATCAATTTAAGAAGGGCGAGATTGAGCTTGCGCTATCTCAAGGGAGTCACAAATGACTTCAAGCGGGGGAGGGGGGGGGTGCCCCCTGGCCCCCCTAAATGAATCCCTGACATGTGATTACCAAACACTGAAATTCTGACTCGGGCTAGGGTTGGGCGGTATCGTGGTATTTAGTCACGGTACGTTAAAAGAAATTTATACCGAGTAACGCGGGAAATACCGCGATAAATTGCGCATGCGCAACGCATAGAGTTCCAGCTGTATTTTACCGTTTTTTTTTTTTTTAGTGATGGCGTCTGGACAGCAACTTACCGAGAAATGCGGTACAAAATCGGCTGTATGGAAGTATTTCGGTTTATTAATCGCGGATGATAGTGGCGGAGGCAGCCAACAGGACAATCCTGTTTGTCGAATTGGCGGCGTGCAAGTTAGGGCGGCTACTGGGAACACTTCGAACTTGCTATCGCACCTACAGAACAAATACCCCAAGGTTCACAGTGAAGTCAGGCTCCTGATGAAGAGAGAAGGTGAGAAACGGTCTGGAATGACTGACACCAACCAGCCAACACTTTCTTCTGTGCTATAGCGTAGGTCACCATATTATCACCACATTTTGTCCATATTCTGTGTAAACTCTCAAACACAAAATGTTTTACTATCAATAAAAGTAAAATCAACTTACTACAGCTTCTAGAAGAACCTACTATGTACAGAATATACTATTAACTATTCTGTTAATGTTATAGTGCATTTTATCAACTCTGTATCCATGGTGATAATAGGTTCATTTGATTATATTTTCACCGAAGTTTATTTTATGAAATTTAATGAAGAAAAACCAAAGTAAACACTTGAAATGAATGTCAGCAGTACCCAAAGTAATGATTCACACACAGTCTTCACAAACATAATGGTTGTTGGTTGAATTGTTTTGAAAAACACATGAAACATGAAACCAATTGTCACATACATCACAGTCAATCCAAAATACATGTTGATCATTGCAATCCTCTGGTTCTCTTAAATTGCATTTACCACATACTGTATCAGATTCGTTCTGATGAATCAAATAGAGTACTCGCTTGTCTTATATCGAGCAGGACAGCGGCGTCGACGTTTAGCTTGCTGCCGTGATGATGGACCTGGGTTTGATTCCAACTCCGCCTCTGACTCACTAGACTCTGATTGATTTCGCTTTCTTCTAATGTTCTTTCCCTTTGCCACTTTGCTCTCTTTCTCCTTCTTTTCTCTCTCTCTTTCTTCCTTCTTTGCTTCTTTTAATCTCTCCCTTTCTTCTCTCTCGCTCTTGACGTTTCCTCTCTTTCTCCTCCTTATCTTTTTGCTCTTTTCTCTCCTTAGTCTTTATCTATAATACTCATCCTCAGTAACCACCTAGCTTTTACAACTCTCCGTTTTGGCTGAACATCTGGACCATTTACAGCTAAAATATCTGATAGGTTACTGGGTACTAATCCTGCCATTACAAGAGGATTTAAAATTGGTGTTGGTGCTCGACTCCCACTACTCTCAGAGACAGCCATCATTGACGATGAGGGGCTACTGAAGAGTGGCGGAGTAAAAATTGCTGCTGTTATTTGACTCTTGTGAGGATTGCATATTTGATACCTGAGCATATAAAGTAGATGCAATAGGAATAGTTGTGTTACATTGACTAGAAGGTTCAGAGGTAATAGACAGAGCAGCATTTTCCTCTGGTGCTAATTCATCAGTGGAACTGTGCGCTGCTTCTACTTGATCTTTAGATGGAGTGTCTAAATTCTTTTGATATACTGAGGACGGAGCCATCTTGTCACTTACAGCAGTTCGGTTAAAAGGAAATATTCCACACTTAGAAAATCCATTCTTAAGATTCACCATTGAAAAAGAAAATTCAAACGGTTCTTTGACTCGCTTTGACACAATGAAATTTTTCTTTGAAAAACAACACACTCGAAGCGATCAAGAAAAATGTGCCTTCAATGCCTTGAACACTGCAACATCCAAAGGCTGCAAGTGATGTGTGGTGTGTGGCGGAAGGCAGAGAAGAATGACTTGATTTTCACAAGCTAAATCTATACAATCCAATGTCAGGTGAGATTTGTGACCATCAATGATTAATAAAACTGGACGTTCCTGGACAGCATAACAAAGAAAAATTCGTTTCATCCATTCAAGAAAAAGCTTCGAATCAACCCATCCAGATTCGCTTTTTCCATATAAAGCATCATCAGGACCTCCAAATTTATATTGACCGCCTGGAAAGGACTTTGGATAAATTATCATTGGAGGAAGAGCAGAGCCTGAAGCAGATCCTGCACAAAGCATAGTAATATGCTCTGTGGTACCTAAAGATTGCGAGAGAAAAAAAAACTTCGAATTTTTAATTGTTACTGCCTTCTCTTTGGTTTCGTTTAATGGTAGGAATGTCTCATCGGCATTATAAATCTGCCGTGGCTTATGGGTTAACCCATTTTCAGTTAAAATTTTCTCTAACAAGTCAAAGTAGTTCTTGACTACTTCAGGAGAGAGACATTCTGCTCGTGATCTCTCCAAGTTATCCATTTTTCGCAATCGTAACTCTGGATGACGTTTACGAAATCTGGTAAACCAATTTCGACCCGGCCCACTCTCAGGAAATCGATTTGCTTTCCCTGCTCGACGGACCAGGTCGTCGTCCATGTTTACACGGCCCCTAATTCTATCTGACAATCTCCTAGGTTCATTATACCTTCTAGCAAGTGCAGAAACAGTATCCTTCCCCTGCGTAACTTCTTCGATGGCTTTCACCATGTCTGCATCATGCAATAGTAGTCTTTTTGTTTTAGACATGCTACAAATTATAAAAAATATTCTAAACAATTGTTTCAGCCATAGAAACTAGCTAACATCAGCTACTTTTAGCTAAAAGGTTTCATTTAACCCCCCCCCCCCCCCAGTAACTTACCCGGATGAGTAGTGGTCTATGGACTAAACAACTCCTAACCAGGCAAAGTTTCTTAGTGGAGGTACACTCAAGAGTAGGCTAGTGACACCGTCCACTCGATGCTAAACTGCACACTTCACATACCAAAATGAAGCACACCCCACATGGAATTCAATTACAGCAGGTAAAGGGACTCACGGAAATCTGATTTTGACCTACGCCCCTTATGGCGATAATTGAGTACATTCGATGGGTGGCGATAATGCGGTAACCTACGTATGCAGTCCAGCCATGTGAAAGAGGCGGGAGACGATGGCTGGAGCTGACGGATTCTGTCACGCACTGGATAGCACAAGATGGGTTACCAATTTACATAGTTGAAAAAAAAAAGGTTTCAGAAAAATGGATGTCTGCATTTGATAAAAGGTATGAAGTACCCTGTAGAAATTATTTTTCTAGAACAGGCATTCCAGCCCTTTATGAAACCATTCGTGAACAAGTGAAAAGAGAGGTGCTAAATGCAGAATACTTCTCTGCAACCACAGACATGTGGTCTAGCATTGGAATGAAACCTTACCTTTCATTTACCATTCACTTTGTCGACTGTGAGTGGAAGCTTCAAAGTAGATGTCTTCAGACTGCATTTATGCCAGAAGATCATACAGCTGATAGTATATCTGCTGCATTGAGTGATATTTTAGATGCATGGCAATAGAGTTCAACGAAACAAGTTGCTACCACTTCAGACAATGGTTCTAATATTGTATTAGCATGCCATAATTTAGACTGGGTTCGCTTATCATGCTTTGGGCACAATTTGAACTTGGCAGTGAGAAAGTCCGTTAGTGATAGCCGATGTGTGCGTGCATTAACAGTGTGCAAAAAAATAGTAGCAGCATTTTCAATGAGTTGGGAAAAAACGAAGGGATTTAAGTCAAGCCCAAAAGGAATTAAAGTTTCGACAGAAATATTTAGTCAGTGTAAGTTTAGGTAACCTAGCTTATTGTAATATACTGTATGTAAAGTTGCTTGAGTTAATACATTTCATTCCAATAATGTAATTGTAACCAAGTGTGTGAATATAATATGACAAGTTATAATTTCAACTAAACTGAATATTTAGATATGTGCATGTGTTGCAGTTGTGTTGATAGTATTGTGTCATGTATTGCATAGGATTGTCCTACACGCTGGGGTTCTATGGGCAAGATGATTGCAAGAATTCTGGAACAAGAAGAAGCAATACGTCGTGTGCTTTGCTCGGATAGAAAAACTGCTTCTCTCAATCTAACATGGCAAGACAAAGATGTTTTACAATCAATGAATCAAGTCTTATCAAAACTCTCTGAATTGACAGACATTTTGTCCGGAGAAAATTATGTGACTATTTCATATGTTCTTCCGATGATTGAGCTGCTGAACAACACCTTGTTGAAGCAATGTGATGATGATACGGACCTGGTAAAATCTATGAATAAAACAGTAAAAGATGACATTAATTCCCGATACACAGATAAAAAATCATTACACTGTTACGGCTTTCATCTTTATTGGACCCTCGATTTAAATCAAAATATATTGAGGAGGTTTCATTAGAAGAGATTAAGCATAGTATCATTTCAGAAATGAGCGACTTTAGACTCCAACAACAACAACCCAATATTGCCTCTCCCAACCCAGAACAGCCTGCAAAGAAGGAAAAAACAACCCTGGGAAGTTTTTTAAAAACTAATGAAGTTCAAGAGGAAGATGTGACACTCCCACTTTTATCTCCAGAACAAAGGGTTCAGAAAGAGCTTGCACCTTACCTTACCACTCCAAGAATTGATATGGAAGCTGAGCCCCTAGCATGGTGGCAACATAACTGCACAGTTTTCCCTTTGCTAAGCAAACTAGCAAGGAAGTACTTGTCTGTGTGTGCAACGAGTTGTCCTTCTGAGCGGCTTTTCAGTTCAAGTGGCCATATTGTGAATTCCCTAAGAGGAAACCTCCCCTGAAAAAGTCAACATGCTTGTTTTCTTGAATAACAACTTATAACTAAAATACTAGCTGGAAAAAAACTTTTTCTATCATTATTTTGACAGTGACAATTCTCTTATTTATACACTTTAATTTAAATAAAATAAAAAAAAGTTGTTAATTACTCATACCGCAATTAATTTTATAATATCGTACCGTGATGGGAATAACCCAATATCGCCCAACGCTAGACTCCACCTCTTAATTAATATATCAGTGTAGAATTCGAGTTACCTCATCAGTAGGTATGTCATATTAGTCCATCACTGGGCAAACGTATGATCAATTAATTAATTGACAGTCTGTAAAATGATTCCGTATTCCCTCTTTGTTGAACATTAAAAATTATTGCTGAGAAAAACTGTTATTATTATAATTATTTCAGCCAAGAATGACTGAATCATTGCTTAATGTATGTTATTTTAACTTTGTTTCAGGTCGATCCAAAGACGATGGCATAGTTCCGTGTGACCTTCTCCTCATCCACGGTTCTTGCATCGTGGATGAAGCCATGCTCACTGGTGAGTCCGTCCCTCAAATGAAGGAACCTCTCGACCCTTCTCTCACCACAGAGGTGCTGGATTTGTCTCGGGACTCTCGTCTGCACATGCTCAGTGGGGGAACGAGAGTTGTCCAGCATACACCGCCAGACAAACACTCGTCGGATCTAAGAGCGCCGGACAATGGCTGCGTGGGTTATGTTCTGAGGACAGGGTTCAACACCAGCCAGGGCAAGTTGCTGCGGACTATCCTGTACGGTGTGAAGAGAGTGACTGCCAACAATCTGGAGAGCTTCTTCTTCATCCTCTTCTTGCTGGTGTTTGCCATAGTGGCTGCCATCTACGTCTGGGTCAACGGTTAGTAGGTATATGTAGAGAACCTCTTCAATTAGTTTCCCTCCTTCTCGTCATGGTTTTGTCACTAGCGGTGTATCATTTAAGAGTTTTCGTACCGGATTTTTCACTTGGGGAGTGTGTGGGACACTGCATGTACTTAGCCACACCCATTTTTAAAGCCATACTACTTTGATGCACATGTCTATGTGGGTATATACTTCACACTGATCAGTGTTTGATTACATGCATGAATGAATGGTGGGGAGGGGAATCCCAGGGCCAGTCCCACTCTGTATGAAACAATGATTTATTATAGTAAATTTATAATAATAATATGTTATATTATTTCTAGGTTCAGTAGATCTGAAGCGTAGTCGCTACAAGTTGTTCCTGGAGTGCACGTTGATTCTGACATCTGTCGTGCCCCCTGAACTCCCCATAGAACTCTCCCTGGCTGTCAACTCGTCACTGGCAGCCCTCATCAAGGTCGGCATCTACTGCACTGAGCCGTTTAGGATACCTTTCGGAGGCAAGGTGGATATTTGCTGCTTCGACAAGACAGGCACGCTCACCAGCGATAACTTGATCATACAGGGCGTGGCAGGTCTCCCTTCGTCACAGTCGTCCAGTGATGAACCAGCGGCAGTAGCCGGACACAAGAATAAAGTGAGAGAGATTGAAACGGGTGGGATGGTATTTAATTTAAGCAAATTTTAGACACATTTACAGACTATGGGAGCCCTGGGATTCCCCTCCCCCCCCTACGTTCAGCTTTTTCCCCCCTAAATTTCTTTTACCTCGGCTTGTCAGTATAAGATGCGAAAATTATGCCCTTACTCTAAGAATTAGTTTATTTAAAAATGTCCAACACTCCTTCAAAATCAACACTTACTACATAGTTCTAGTCCTTTCACTTTATGTGCATTTAAGACACTATTTATGAAGCTTTAATACCCTCCTCAGTTGTTGTTGTTGTTTTTTTGACTCTACACAATTCCCTCCCCCCCCCCCCCCCCCCAGCAAAAAATCCTGTATGAATCCCTGGGCTCTATTTAGAATTAGATTATACAACAGCTGATACTGAAGTACAGCACGTGTACTTACATTTTTAATTTTTTAGTCTAAATTATTTAAATGTTTTTTTTGTTTTTTTTCCCCCTCTGTGTCTGTAGATGAATATGACCCCTGTCCATCAGATTCCCATAGACACACAGTGCATCCTGGCCACTTGCCAGTCCTTGACCTTACTGGATGGAGAGTTGGTAGGGGACCCCATGGAGAAGGCCACAGTGAAGGCCATTGACTGGAACGTGGCCAAAGGTAGGCTGGCTACAAGGATTACAATTCTATAAACTGCATTAAATTAATGGAATTTTTGTCATTTAAATGTTTTTAATTAATTTATTTATTTTATTTCATAGGGGAAGTGTAATGTTTGTTTGTTGTTGTTTTTTGTTGTTGTTTTTTTCAATATAATTAAATCATTAATTACATACAGTACTATACACTATAATCTATTATATTCAATTTATTATTACTATTATTCTATTATTATTACTATTACATGTATTATTATTATTATTATTACTATTACTATTTGTATGAGTGATAGCACGGGTAACCGTTCTATTGACCCCTAATAGCACAGGTTACCCTTGCTATCACTCGCTAATAGTAGGCCTGCTCTATAATAAAAAATCATTTGCAGTGTAGCTACACTGTATCGTTCACTCACTATCTGTGTATTTCAGGATTAGCTTGCTCTGGAACTTCGCTTTCAACCTATGGCTCCTCCTAATTTGTTTTAAAAAATCCCTCTAATATGGATAGAACTTCTGCACTAAAGAATGACATAGTCTCCAACTAGAAATTACTCAAACTGTACGTTTCCAAGGATAGAACTGCACGCATGCTCACTTATCCGTACTATTTCACTTAGCTACTGTGTTATTTCACTTTCCCTGTGCGATTTCAATTGAACAGCAATTTTTCCCATACATTTTGAATGGGCAATTTATGTGCCTTATTATTATTATTATTATTATTATTATTATTATTATTATTATTATTATTATTATTTATGGTTTAATTCTTAGACACAGTGTCTCCTAGAAGAGGTAAGAAACTCACTCTCAAAATCTGCAATCGTTTCCACTTTTCTTCTGCCCTCAAGAGGATGTCCTGCATTGTGTCCCAGTCTGGTGCCTCTGGCCCCACCTACCTCGGCACGGTGAAGGGAGCACCGGAGGTCCTGCGAGACATGTTCAAACAAGTTCCAGCTGACTATGACTCGGTGCACACCAAGCTAGCCAGACACGGGGCGAGGGTCCTCGCTCTGGGACACAAGAACCTAGGCAGTCTTTCCATGAGGGAGGTTAGAGCTTTAGTGTGTGTGGGGGGAGGGTGCGTATATGTGTGTGTAAAAACTCTGAACATTTTAATTTTTTTAAGTCAAAGTGTACATTTGTGAAGTTGTGATTTTTTGTTGAAATTGAAATAATACCGTAATGACTACAGTGTACTCTCAGATATACGTAATATATATACGTATGTATATTATAATATATATTGCATATGTTATATTAGTTGTATGATGTGAAGCGTGGAGATGTGGAGTGTGATCTTGAGTTTGGAGGTTTCCTTGTCATCAGTTGTCCCCTCAAGCAGGACTCCAAGCAGAACATCCAATGCCTACTGGACTCTTCACACTATGTATGTATGCATGCTGATCCTTACCTCACACGTACGCATGCGTGCTTTACCTCACATGTATGTACATAAATTGCAACAGACCCTGTACCTTGCAAATGCATGCTTACTGTATTCAACAGTCACTGCTCTCTCTGTACTTCTATTAAGTTGTTGTTTTGTTTTCTAGTACATAATGTACATAGTTATGTGTATGTGTATAATCAAATTGTTTTTTTTTTTTGTTTTTTTTTTGTTTTTTTTGTTTTTATTGATGGTTCATGTGTGCAAATGGATTATTTCTGCTAAAAATTTGGTACTCATGAACGAAAAACAACAGCAACAACACAAACAAGAAGAAATAACTTATGTTCTCTGTTTATGTTTACTTACTGTGTCTGTCTGTCTGTGTCTGATGTGTTGAGGTGACGATGCTGACCGGAGACAGTCCATTGACTGCTTGTCATGTGGCAAAGGAACTCAAGATCAGTCAGAACAAGCAGCTCATCCTCACTCCATCGGACTCTGACCCTGAGATGTGGGCATGGCAGAAAGTGGGTGGCGGTACGACGTATCCTTTGTCAGAATGGACCGGACTTAAAGGCCGATATGACCTGTGTCTTACTGGAGATGTAAGAAGACCCAGTAGAAGGACTGTGTGTGTGTGTGTGTGTGTGATATCAGCCCATATTTAAGAGCTTTTGTAGATATCAAGGTTTCATACAGGACTTGGGGTGGCAGGCATCATGTGAGCTTAGCCATACCTATTTATTGGTGAGTGAGCGTAGCGAGCGAGACACTTACAGGGGTAACACAATTGAAAATCGGGGATGTTTGTTTATTTATATATATGTTTGGACGTACGTATGTAATTTTGTACTTTGACCCTCCCAAATTGCACTAAACAGAATCCTCTGGTTTATCGATCAGTACCCGTATCACCCTAGAAATTGAATTGACTTCCATTTCTATTCAAGTTAGTGGCGGTGGTAAGTCAATGCGCTCTTTGTCATGGTTATAAGCCGTGCGCAACAGTATTTACTTGAAAATACATTGTCCACTAGACTACCGCGAAGGTAAGTCTGTGTAGGTGCATGTCCAGTTGTGTCAAAGCATTGTGTGTTACAACTACTACTTAGCTAAAGAATGTCACAAAGAAAACGTTTAAATAACGTGTATTGTTTTGTTTTTTTCCTTCAATTCAAGCAGTTGCAGAGAGTTGTTACTATGGCACTGAAATCCCTTTACCGTGTATGCAAAATTTAAAAACTGGACCTTATTTTCAGTAGCTTCAGTGTTAGAAGTCAAAATCATTCATATAAAAATAGTATAGTCTTTAGGCTCGCTCGCCATTTGTGCTCAAGCACATCACTAGTTAGGTCTAGTTTATAACCTGTACCAGGGCAGAGGTTTAAGGAGGGCACTCGCCCCCTAGAGAAGCCCCTCCCCCCCTAGAAATCCTTCAGTACTACATGTTTACCTCGTAACATGAAACCAGCATAGATTATTTTGGCATACATTTTGAAACATTGCAAGAGTCTCTTATACAACAGAATCTCTCATTGCCAGCTCTAAAGTACAAGAGGATTGCTTTGGCCCTTCCTAGACTCATTTTCTATATGCAGCCCTACATGCTACTTCATTGATGTGCATGTCTATATGAGTGTATACGTCACATTGATCAGTGTGCATGTGTGTGTGTGTGTGTGTGTGTGTGTTGCAGGGACTATCCCATGTGATGCAGCTATCAGAAGGTCGTCTCTTGCCTAATGTCAAAGTCTTTGCTCGAGTGTCTCCAAAGCAGAAGGTCCTATTTTTCCACATCGCTTCCAATAATGCTATTGACTGTGAATCTGTTGCTATAGGAACTGGTTGTGACGACGTTCAAGTCCCTTGGTTACCACACGCTCATGTGCGGGGATGGCACCAATGATGTGGGAGCACTCAAGCACGCCCATGTGGGAGTGGCAATTCTTAGTCAGATCGCAGTAGGTAAAGAGGCGCCATTGCCTGAGGCGAAGGAATCAAGTGTGGATGCTCTAGGCAAAGACAAGCAACTTGGTCGGTCACCTCTGCACCCTAAGTAAGGTGTAGATTGTAGGTATAATATATATTTGATTATTTATTTATTATTTGCTTATTTATGCATTTGATTCATGGCATTTAAAATTTATTCTTACAATTATTTCCTCAGAAAATCTTCAGCAGTGCCGAAGCCACTACCTAAACCACTGTCTGCTCAGGAGCAAAGAGAGGTATGGGGGATGTAAGAGAGGTATGGGGGATGCAAGAGAGGTATGGGGGATGCAAGAGAGGTATCTGTTGATATCTGAACTGAGTCTTGTAGCAGAAACGTTATGTATTTTTATATATAGAAACGACTGAAAGATTTGGTGAAGAAAATGGAGAAAGAAATGGAGCCTCGTCTGGTACGGCTAGGAGACGCCTCCATTGCCTCTCCCTTTACCTCCAGACACACCAGCATTGCTTGCAGTGAGTGTGTATTTGTTTGATGTGGTAAAATCATTGACTAAAGCTACCCTGTCTAGACCCTTTTGTCAGAAACAGCTTGTACTGTTGAAAGCCCTTTACCAGATTAGTATTGCCATTACCACGCTAAGCCAGATGACTAATACCCCATGCAGTGAAGTGTTGGAGTAAAGTGTGAGGCATGCACATAACAGTCTATGTAAATGTGACGGTAAGTCTTGCAGTTTCCTACCAACTGCACTTCATTGAGGCATTTTGTGTTGTTCTCAAAGTAAATTGCTGGCTGTAATATGACGACTGTATTCATAAATAATCATTAGCTGGCATGGATTAGTACTAGGAAACGGTGACTATTATTGTAGCTAACTAGCAGGTGAAATCAGGAAATCAGGAAAGGGTGGCAAATCTAAAAGGGAAGACAGTAGTTTCTCAGAGCCTAAATCCACAATCATGGGCAGAAGGAAGGAAGGACTGGAAGGCAGGAAGAGATAGACAAAGATGAAGAAGGGAGTCCAAGACTCGGGGGGAAAGAGCTGAGGATAGGGCTCAGGAAGAAAGAGAGCAGGAGAAGGATACTGATGTTACTAAACTAAGTGGTAGAGGATAACAAGAATTGATTAAAAAACAAAAACAACAACTTTATGCCTGCATTCCCACTTACGAAGTTAGTTCATCAAGCGCCACTGTGTAGCGTAGGGGGGGGGGGGGGGTACTACTAGTTCATATACAAATTTTCGTTAGTTACATTTGGTGTCAAGGAATGCTTGTCCCATTGGTAATTACGGAATGTTTGTTTGTTTGTGATAGTATGTCATGTGATCAAGCAAGGTCGGTGTACCCTGGTGACAACTCTGCAGATGTATAAGATCCTCGCACTGAATGCTCTCATCCTGGCCTACTCTCAGAGTGTGCTCTATTTGGATGGCATCAAATTCAGCGATATGTGAGTCTCGGCATTAGGGGTGTGGCCTACTGAATGAGGCGGTGGTGTAGCTCAGGCTGCGGCAGAGGTAACTGTTTTATTATCAGACATTTTACTCCAGCTATGGAAGTTTTTTTTTTCCTTGACTTCAAACCTACAAGCAGCTTCACTTAACTTTGCGTAAATTACTCTCGCATTCTTGTGACTAACTTGCAAGTATAAAAAAAATTATTGATATTATTTTTGTAAGTATAGTAGTAGTAGTAATTAGCATGTAAGCTTTGCAAGATATTAATAGATGTGGTTGGTTATGTTTATTGGCGAGCGAGCGTAGCGAGCGAGACACTTACAGGGGTAACACAATTGAAAATCAGGGATGTTTGTTTGGACGTACGTATGTCATTTTGTACTTTGACCCTCCGTATTTTTGTGTTCGCTCCGCGTTCGACCCCGTCCCAAACTTCACTAAACAGAATCCTCCGGTTTAGCGACCATTTACCGTATCACCTTAGAAATTGAATTGTTTACCCGCTTTGAATTGTTTGCGGGTGCAGTTAAAACTCAAAAACTTATGGGAGCTCCATTTCTATTCGAGTTAGTGGCGGTGGTAAGTTAATACGCTATTTGTCACAGTTATAAGCCCTACTCAACAGTATTTACTTAAAAACTCATTGTCCACTAGACAAACCATGAAGGTAAGTCTTGCGTAGGTATGTTCAGTTGTGTGAAAGTATTGTGCGTTACAACTACTATTAAGAATATCACAAAGAAAATTTTAAATAACGTGATTTGATTTTGTTGCTTCTTTGCGGGAGCGGTTACTATGACATTGAAACCCCTTTACCGCATACGTAATTAAAAACTCGGCTTTATTTTAGTAGCTTGAGTGTTAGTTGTTAAAATCAAATTTAACAATAGTGTAGTTTAAGGCTCGCTCACCATTTGTGCTCAAGCACACCACTAATATATGTGCATGTGTAATTTCAGTACCATGGGTAGAACACTTTTCTTCCCTTGAAAATACCGTGTGTTTTTAAAAAATATCTATCTGTAGTCTTAATTTGTTAGTGATAGAGTTGCACCAATAGAAGATTTTACCGATATACCGTAACCGATATTGTATCTAGAATCGAGGCCGATACCGATAACAGATAGATATATTCATTGAATTTTGAAAGTTTATTTTTTACATAATTAGAAATATAATGGCACTAGTCTAGAGTCTTCAGTGCCAGGAACAAAGTAGTGCCAAATTGGTGACCTCTTTTTAGACATCGTAGTTAAGTTTCTTTGTCTTTACGCAATCTAAGAGCTAGTAAAACTCATCTGTTCAGTGTCCACGCGGCGAGTACGAAATTTTTTCTATTGGTTAATTATATCGGTATGGCGGGTAGTGTTGACGACCGATACCGATATCGAAAAAGTAGGCCGATAAACGATGGACCGATAGATTATCGGTGCAACTCAAGTTAGTGATGCGCTCAATATGAGTAGCTAGCGAGCAAGCTAGTATAACTAACAGAAATCAAATTCAAGTTCAGGTGGTATGGGTTGTCATCTTATTTGGTGTGTAGTGATACTTTACCTCTTTTAGGTGTATAGACTAGAGCTTATTCTATAATATATTGATCTATAGTCATAGAGCAGACCATGACTTTGGCAAGAAGTCGAAACGTTGGGTTAAGTTTTAATTAACAATATTGGCTGTTAGAACGAGAAAAATTTGCTATTATTACATTTTAACTGTTTTGTGTGTTCAGACAAGCAACGATTCAAGGATTTCTGTTAGCTGGCTGTTTCCTATTCATATCTCGCTCTCAGGTAAAACATCAATCGTCTGGTAAAGATCATCATTTTTCTGTTTATCAATATATCATAGTTACTCATTTTCTGTGTATTCAAATCTACATAGTTACCATAATTACTGTATAATACATATCTTCCCATAAGTTGGAGATAATTATTTTCTTATTAGCCTCTGAAAGATCTATCCAAGGAGCGTCCCTTACCCAATATATTCAACGTGTACACCATCCTGACAGTGATGGCTCAGTTCTTCGTCCACTTCTCGTGTCTTGTGTTCCTAGTCTCCGAAACCAAACTCATTATCAACCACAAGTAAGCCTTGCCATAAATATCGTAACACAAAGTTTGGCATATATTATTTGTTGTTTTGTTGTGTTCTTCAGATCTGAAGAAGTGGATTTAGAGAAAGATTTTGAGAAGAATGAGCTCAATAGTGCCGTATATCTCATCTCCATGGCGATGCAGATCAGTAACTTTGCTGTCAACTACAAGGTGGGTGTGGCCAAGTAGCTTATTTGTTCACATGAGCTTGCTTACACATTTGGATTCAGCAGTAGGGAATTGTGCGTCTTGCCTTTCACACACACACACACACACACACACACACACACACTTTGCTGTAAGCTACAAGGTGGGTGTGGCCTATTAGCTTATTTGATACATTATTACACATACGATGGATTTAGTCAGAGTTGTGCACAGTTGCTCACGTTGTCTCTTCACGCGCACACACACACACACACATACGCACACACTTACATATGCACACACAAATACTTACATGCGCACACACATACATACACACACTAATTGTTAGGGTCGTCCCTTCATGGCCAGCCTGACAGAGAACAAGCCTCTCATGTACAGTCTGCTGGTGTCGGCCAGTGTGTTGGTGGTGCTAGCATCCGGAGTCTTCCCAGACTTGTCGGAGTGGTTTGAAGTCACTGTGTTTCCTGAAGAGGTGAGAGGCAAACATGTGTAGTTGTGTGTGTTAGTTTCTGTACACACAGTAGGACCAATGAGTTGATTAAGAGTATTTTTTTTCCTCTTGGCATTATTGAAATAAACGCGTATTTTGGCTTTTGTATAATAATTCTGTAGTACTTACTACAATGATATCTGTAATGATATTGATGCTAGTGAAATAAGTATTTAATAATTTTTTGTTGTGTTGTTGTTTAGTTTCGCTATAAGCTGCTGGTGGTGTTGGTAGGCGACTGTTTGGCATCCTTCGGAATAGATTACATCCTCTCTTACTTCCTGGGTGTGGCCAAGCCTAAGCTAACAGTGAACTGCAAGCATTCCTCTGGATAGGAGAAACAGAACTAAAACAGGTTTAGGTATTGTTTTTACTAGCTATGATCAAGTCATCCACTCATATTATTATTACTATTGTTAACTTGAGTATAACACTAATCAAGACTTAATTATAATAATATTTATTGCTTAAATCTCAACACCTAAATCAAGTTACCGAGACTTATTATTATACATACATATAATATTAAATACACTTTATTGCCTTAGGGTGAAATTGAATGAGTTAATTAAAGTCATTGTGATATTTCTTTGCTACAATAACAATTTTACGTCTAATATTCTCATCATTTGTATTTTTACGAAATAATTTTTAACGTTTTTAAAATGGTCGCTGTGTTGCATTCTATTTGCTGGATATTACAGATTCTACTGATGATTGAGTTCAGTTATTTCTGATGTAATGTCTTGGGACCAAGGGTGGGCTGGACTCAGGGGATGGCAAGGTCATGGTTACATTCCAGGAGGCAGGATTTTGCGGTCTGAATGCCTGACCACTGGCAAGAGGGCTGGCCTGGCCCTCTGAATGTCTACTTCTCATAGTTCGCTTCATGCTCGGTCGTAAAGTTTCTCCACTCAAAGTTCCTCCTGATGGGACTGAGTTTAGTTCCATATCGAAGTCTCTCTGCCCTACTGTGAAATGGGCGGGTGATGACGGGGGGCCCTGCATGGGTGGGGGAGTGTTGTTTGTCCTGTGGAACAGGAATGGGGATTCAGATGCATACTGCTGATGTGAGAAATCGGAATCTGAGGAATGTGTGGTGGAGTAGGAAGGCATGGAATAGGGATAGGTTGATGGAGGGAAGTCGGTGTAAGGCAAGGAAGGATGACTTCCTTCTAGAATATAGTCTTCTCCTACAATATAAAAATTAAAAAAAAAACATATGTAGGTATGGTAGAACCTCAGTAATCTGAACACTAAGGGACCAAAAGGGTTCAAATTAGTGAAAAGTTTGGATTATTGAGTATGTAGCTACATTTTTTAAGGGAAAAGTTATTGAAATATTTTATGAATCATAGTAAGTATAATAATATGACTGTATAACATTTTATTACACACGCTTAAAAAATCAGTCATTTCAAATTTTACTTTAATAGCTCATGTTAAAGTAGTATGCTTGAGCTTTCGTTTAGAGAGCAACATTGTTCATGGTACAGAGTTACTATTTTTCTGCAAAGAAACGACTAAGTAGCACAGAGACAGCTGTAATAAGGGTAAAGCAGCCAAACTAGCTTCTCAAGGTGAGGGTATGTGGCTTTAAAGGGTGGAACACTTCAGATTAGTGAGATGGATTACTGAGGTTCCACTCCATGTTATAGTATAATTTGCTACTTCAGCTAATCAATTCAAGGGGCCATGAGAATTGAATTACATTATGTAGGTTATTAGTGTACCTTTTTTCAATTTCAAACCCGACAGTTCATCATTTATCTAAATAGAGACACTTTCATTATGGCATATCTTAGCATGAATTAAAGCTAACATTTTTTTAAAATTTTTCCTACCGTAAAGATCAGAAGTAATCCCATACTCCAGATCCATGTCTCGCAGCTCCCTGTCCTCAAGGTTGGACTGGAGGTCGTAGAGGTCACTTGTGTGATGCAGGTTTGGTACGAAGTAGTCTTCATCTGTCTCCTCCATGAAGGGCACCTCCCCCGTCACCTTGGTCAGCCACTGGTAGTTGTGCCATCGAAATCTCTCCTGCTGGATTGTCACTGCCATGTCTTCATCTGAATCCTAAACACAATCCAAAATACCTTACAGAGCTATGTCTATCACTGGGATTTCCTTAATAGTGAAATATTATGTATAGAAATGGTTCTGATCAACATTTTGCATAAAATTGACTTTATCTGAGGGTACACAAGAAAGTGAAAAGAAACAATGTAGGAAGGGAGTTCTAATTTTTAAATCTTCAAATATCAGGCTTAGCAACCTAAGTTACTATAGAGTACAGATTTAATAAAATATCAGTCCTTCAGAAGAAATGGCAAAAATAACTTTTGACAGATTGACAAAACAATTTACTAATTTCTCTGCTGGTGTAACCCTTCACAACAGCTGTTCAATGAACACTTCAAACTACACATGTATTGTCCAGGATGGCTATAGCCACAGCAATAAATTTTACTGTACCAATTTTTCTACAAGCCGCTAACTTTCGTCCAAATGCAAAGCTCATAAATAGAAAAAATTAATTTAATGCTTTTATTGTGTAAGCATTAGCTTCACACAAGTGCACTAAACTAATGCTTACACAGCATAAATAGATTCACTCTGAGTGATATAGCTGTCACACTGAAGATAAAAACAACTAGTGATTAGCTTCTTAAAGCATGTCTAAGCAATACAATATGGCGCTCTGTGTGTGTAGGGTACTTCAGAGCCATTGTAAGTGGGTGGACTGGAGGATTAGAAAGTTCCTTCACTTAAACAACAACAATGTGTGAGATGCATGTGTTCCCCCAGACTTACTGCAATAATGTCCAGTGCTTTGTAACAGAACTTTTTTATCTCTTTATTGTCATCATTCATGAGTTCCATGAGATACTCTGTCACCACTTCATGATTGGGCTGTGGTCAAGGAACCACCAATGCAAAACTATCCCATGGTTATGTATACATACTGACAAAATATGAGTAATTAATTTCATAATTAATTGTTGTTGTTGTTATTACTGTTCTGTATTTTGACAAACTGCAATACATGTTAAATTTGGACACATACAAAGACTATAACTGTAATGATTGTATAAATCACTCCTTCATGGTAAAGGGTATAACAGGCCATATTACAGGCCATATAATTACAGGCCATATAATTACAGGCCATATAATTACAGGCCATATATTACAGGCCATATATTACAGGCCATATAATTACAGGCCATATAATTACAGGCCATATATTACAGGCCATATAATTACAGGCCATATAATTACAGGCCATATAATTACAGCCATACAATTACAGGCCATATATTACAGGCCATTTAGAGGATACAGGAGCTTTTCATGAGAAGTGTCCTACATTGTTCGTGTCTCAGTAAATGGTAGAAGAGAAAGACCAGCTGGAGCACAATCTCATCATCATCTTGCTTTACTAAATATACATAAAAGCATGAACACTAAAAATATTCTACAACAATCCAGGGTAAAGACAAGTAATTATGCTGGCTCAGTAAAAACACTGAACAATTTACAATTATGTAATGTTTGACTTTACTGTCTGCACACGTGCGTGTGAACATGTGTATGTGTATGTGACATACGTGTGTGTACGCACCTTTCAGTATAGTAATGAGTATATCAGGAATGCCAGACTGGACCAGTAAAATGGCGCTGTCTTCATCCACTGAGGCAGTTCCACACAGAACTATAACTCCCAACAGCAGGTCATCCTTGATACCTATGTCCTATAAACACACACACACACACACACACACACACACACACACACACACACACACACACACACAACATTGCTAATGGTGCTCAACATTAGTATCAACTTGCTATCAGACTCCGTGATCTATATATTAACTAATAGAGTTAGGTATGCATCACATTATTATTATCTAGCTGCTCTGCAACTTCCAGGCACAGATACTGTAAATGTTCTCATCATCCCATACAGGACTGTAGGTAAGTGTTGCTTCTAACCTTTTATATTCTCCAAGCATCAAATTTTTATTACCAATTAAAATAAATTGAGTTAAGAGTACTGAGGAGAAGGAGCAAATAAATCATATTAAAAAAAAAAAAAAAAAAAAAAACCTTATAATTTTACAACCACGTAAAGGACTAAATCATATAGTTTTAAACTTTTACATCATATCATTTTCCATCCAATTTTTACTATGACAGAAAAAAAAAAAAAAAAAAAGCAAGAGCAATAACTGAAAGTTGAGATTTTTTTTTGACTATTTATCTACAGTTGATCTTAATGTAATTCATCTATACTACTGTAACAAGGTGTAGTAGTTCATTACTTCTTAAGTTTTGTAGATATGACTAGATGTGTAGCAACTAAAAGAAGTTACGCTAAAGCCACTTATTTTGACCAGTAACCGCATGAATAAAACAAACTTCATAAATTCATTGCTTGATTGCCATCACAACACCAACAGGTACAAATTGTAATCAACTGGTACCTTGAGTTGCAGCAGTAAGAAGGGCAGTAGTTCCATCTCTGTGATGAGCTTATGGAAGTCCATATCCTGCAGAGTCAGGTTGCCTAGGATACCTAACACCTCCACAGACAGGGCGTCAACCCCGCTCATCGTGATGATCGCACACAGGTCTCCGAGATAGGGCTGCACAATCACACACACACACACATATTCAATACTGGGTAATCCACACATACATATTACGTATACAATCATGTCTCAATGCATAGCATGTTTATTGTACATACACGTAATGTTGAAACATCATCAAGCCATTATTCTTTTAGTTATACAATGAAAGTGACCCTATACCAGTCATTTCACTGGTAAAGCTGAAAATTCTCGTCATGGAGGAACTCTTAAATATAATCAATCATTTACTTTTTACTGGAAATAAACACATGAAAACAGGCCCCAAAGAAGATTCCTCTTTCAAATGTGTTGTAAGCTTCCAATTTAGTGTGTGTTTCTCAGAGTTTTTTTAAGCTCTGCTGGCAATCATATTTGTTGTCTAATGGCCCACGTGTTTTACAACAGATTAAAAAACAACAACAACAACAACAACAACAAAACAACAACAAAAAGTCACTAGTGAAAGTGCTACTAACTAAGCCGTAATTGCCCCTTGCTAATGAACTCTGATTTAGAGTTGCCATACCAAGAACAATTTCTTGATGCTCTCATCTGGACACATGGACAAGTTCCTAATCATCTTGAACAGGAGGGAGTCCCTGGTCTTCAGAGCTCGTTTCATAAGGATCTTGAGGCCCGGCCCATTACAGATGATGTGTGCATTGCGGGGGCTGGTGGCCAGGTTGATGCCCAGAGCAATGAGTTCAGGGTCCACTGTTTTGCCAGGGCAACTCACTATCATCTTCATCAACTATAAGAAAACAACAAGGAACACTATTTGGGCAGTGTCAAGCCAAGGACACTGTTTGGGCAGTGTCAAGCCAAGGACAATTCTCATTCAATTGATAGCCAACCAAACTTCTATCTGAGCAACACACGGAGCCTAGCTCTAGAAATGGACAGCCAAGTTAACATAGAGCTGTGTGCAGTTAAAAGATTGAGCAATAGTGATTGATTGAAAAAACGAATATAAAAGAAAAAAGAGTAGTCCTTTATCTATGTATTGAAGTGCTATTTTCGTTAAAAAATATTATGAAATTCAGTAAAAAGTGATTAATAGAATTTAGCCGAGTGAGGAGCATGCATTAACCCCACACAGTATGTACCTGTATCGTAGGTAATACTCACAAAGTTCACTTCAAACACATGAAAATTTGTAATTTGTAGGCTGCACTACTACTACTACTATAACTACTGCCATTACCTCAGGGATGATTTCTGTGTAGGCAAAGATGGACCTTGACCTTCTGTCCACACTGATGTGGTACAAGATACACAGTGTTAGTAGACGATGCACATCCACTTCTATATAAGTATATTATATTATATATAATACATTATTATATATATCTAACATGCAGTTGTACAAGACACACATACACATGCACATACATACATTTACACATATTCCAGATGGAGAAGCGAGCATGCTATTAATATTGTACATAACATTAAGTGTTCCAGACTCACTCAACGTTTCTCCAAACTTAGGTAGCAATGCCAACTTCACCATATCCTGTCTCAGTTTGGGGTCGAAGGACAGATTGAGCAGTAATCGTAGCGTCACATTTACCAACATCTACAGAATTAACATACAGTTATAGCTACTGTATGTAGTAAGTTATGTCCTCCCCTCCTAGCTGATACTTATCTCTACAATATAGGATAGCTGAGTTTGTAATTGTATCACATTTACTTCCTGGAAACTTAGTTCCATATATTTTGTATTTCACTAGTCATAAAATATTTTATAAAATACACAAACGTTTCAACCATATTACAATGGTCATCATCAGTGTGTGGATGATAATTGATAACTTGCATCATTTTGACTTGACATCAGTTTATCTAACTTGAGTAAGATATCTTGTTGAACCTGTATCAACGAAGAGCAGAGATAAACCAAACCTTCTGAAGCCATTCTCTGTGCCTCTCACCATTTCGTCTTTGTTCTCCACGTAAATGCTCATCTTCTTGAGAAATGTGAGGATGATGATGACCAGGTCGTCGTTTCCTCTGTCCAGGAGAGAGCACAGAGACTTGATGAGACCTCTGTTCTTCATCTTCACCTCTATGCTGATATCCTCACTCAGATTTAGTAGAAGGTAGATGGTCACTACAAGAGGAAATACACAATCAGTTATGCGTTTAAAATTAACATAAGTGTGTTATATTATAATTGCTATTATATATATATATATGTCTAACGGTAACAGTGCATGTCTTTATTATACTTGTCCTATTGGATAAGTGACTAACTACAATAAAAATCAATTTGCTCCACTAATTGTAGGTGCAATTCCAATCAAACAGTTTCCTCCCTCCCTCCCCACCCACAAAAAAAAATGTTGGACTTAAAAAACAAAACAAAAAAAAAAAACAAGACATTTTTTGTAAACTGCTATACAAGGCACCTCAAGTTGTTGCAATTGTATCCCATGCCAGCAGTTTCAATTTAAAACTATTAATTTTTTGAAGTCAGATAAATATTCTGTTCAAGTATTTTTAGGCTCCCTTCTCCTAATAATACTATAAGCTTGAATAGCCACCCCGGCACAGATGAAGCCTTTACCTCTGAGTAGATTCTCCTGCTTCTTCAGCAACATCTGGTATTTCTTCTTCCCTTTGTCGTACTCTCTTCTGGAGCGAGTAGTTGCAGCAGGATCACCGGCAGCTTCCTTCACTGACACGCCCACCAGTTGTCAAGGACGACACATCAGGTATATCAATATAATCTCTAACAACTCACGGACACATCTGTTTACTAGACTGGATTTACAATGGTGCAGATGTACAAGGACTTTAATACGCGAGTCAGAATTTACAGACAGTATTAGACTCCATAGCAAAAACTAAAAGAAATTTAAACGCTTGTATTAAAGACACTCTCTTTCTCTCTCTTTATTAATTTTTTTGCTCATGTCATTATTGACACATGCCTGAACAAATAAGATACACTTTTGTTTCCTCTCCACCAGGTCCTCCTGTAGCGTCTTCATCCTGCCTATCTCATAGTCCACTACCATCATACAAGTAGACCCAATCTACACAAACACATGTACATACATATGATTACAACATACACACAGATGACCATGCAACACAAGCTGTGGTGTGGACTAGCTTAAATTGCACGAAAATTACAGACTGGATGTTATTTAAAAACTGCTCAATTTTTGGGTGATTAAGTGTAACACTCAGCAGTTGGTAAAGGGTCTGGCTATACGGGACTACATAGAAAAAGTGTTGCCGTCAATCAGAGGTTGCAAAATTTACCTTGACACAGAATATAATATAATTTTAGATAATCTGAGCAATGATTATTAACTATTGTTTCACTTTGCAATTATATCATCCTGATCAATATCAGATCGTAAAATCAGTAAGTTACGTATGGGATTGGGGGTTGGGGGAGAGAAGGGCTAAGGAGCCAAGCATAAAACAGACACCAACAATATTGAAGCAATACTAAACCTATAATGAAATTAACCAAACTTAACTTACTCCCTCATCTCCAACGCCTTCCCATCCCCTACCTTGTGCTGGCTGAGAACATGGTGGAAGACACTGAATGTGGAGAAGCAGAAGAAGATGTACACAATGTTTGTAGTCAACTCTATGCTCTTCTTCCATTCTTCCCTCAATACTCTAGCCAGAGCAAGAATCAGTGGTTCTGGAGTCAGCAAGGAAAATAATACGAGAAAATTTGCTATTCTGAATCATTGAAAGAAAATAATATGAGGGAGGGACGAATGTAGCAGGACTTAAATATAGCCGCATAGATATAAGTAGCATGAATATGGGAAGGGTGGGTGGGTGGGGTAGGGTGGGGGAGCAGTATTTGGTAAGGCTAGATCATCAACCACAAAGCTCCTACTACAAACCCCGAAGATTCCTTCATTCTAACTTTAGCATGCCATGGTCGAGGCCCTTCATCTGTGCATCTACTTGAACTTACCGTTGTCTATGAGCAGAGGAAGATGGTCGGGTGTCTTTGCCAGTTGCAGGATGAGAGCTGTGCCACTTATTTTCCCCTGTAGGTCCTCGTACAGATTTTCCAAGTACACATCTATCTCTGCCATTGAGGCCTTTCTGGTGGGCTACACACACACACACACACACACACACACACACACACACACACACACACACACACACACATGCACACCAACACTTTTTCACGTATATATATTACTTATTGCATGAGTCAGCATACCATATGGGTAGATATTTCATGAGCTGCACAAGTGTTTGCACAAGCCTAAGGCGAGTGAAAATACAAGTGTTAGAGTGAAATGTCACCCCCACATTGTACGACGAGTGTAAAAAATTGTTCAAACAATAAAACGATCGTGCTTCAATGCCTCATCGTTCAGAGGTAACTCCGCCACAAATTAAAAAAAAATACAGTTATCCAGAACTACGCACGGGTGCATTGGAGTGTTCATGCAGGTTCAATATGGGAAAATATTGAACACTCATGTGATGCAGAAATACTCAAGGAAATATCCGATGTACAATATATATATATTATGCCATAATTGCTGCGGTAACAGCCATGGATTAAAATTGTACTTCCCGGTAAGTTTCCCACTGGCGTTGTATGCAGGATTGGGATTCCTCAAAAGCATGGCTTAACTGCTACATACAAATATATGCCAAGCAACTACAACAGGAAATCTCCACACTAAAAAAAAAAAAAATTATCAGTATAATTCATCCTCTACTAACTGAGAGAAAAATTAACACACTTCTCTTGTGTTTTGAACTGACATGCTGAACAGCTGAATCAATGGGAAGCAATTGTGACCATACTGCCACTACCTCCCTGTATAATGCTCCTCTGCTGTACGGGACATGCAAAAAAAAATCCTGTCCATAACTTTTGCTGATTATTTAATAGCATATAAACTTGAGAAACAATACAAAAGTTACAAGATTATACTTTTAGTAATCCAAAAATTCCATTAACGACAGCACCAACCTCTTGTAAGCTTTGAATTTGTTCTTGTAGTGCTTGAGTAGGTCCTTTGAGTGCATCTTCATCTAATAGATAGTACAGAGACTAACACTGGAATATCCACTAACATTATGTAATTTTACAACAAATAACATGTTTTAATTGGAGGAAAACTACATCATGCTTGTTGTTTTTGCTTTAATATCCCAATGTATTGAAGTGTTATTGTTTAAAAAATTGCAATAGTTATGTGCAGAGTGTGTGCATGCGTTTGTGTGTGCACGTGTATACCATGTTGGTTGCTGGTTGGAGCCCTGTTTCTGAGATAGTCCAGTATCTGCTCCAGTTCCTGACATCTGTCCGGGCGAATGGCCTCCATCTTGCTGATGATGGTCCTGGCTACTGCGGCTACATCACTTCTGGCGTTCAGATTGGATAATTTCACTCTGTGCAAATAAACGAATATCCACATGCATGTGAACTTGTATATGAACACGTTGACGTGAGTACGGTGGCATTAATAACAAGCCAATGATGATTCAGTAATAGCAAATTTCTTGTTCTAACAGCCAATATTATGTTAATTAAAACTTGACCCGACGTTCCGACATCTTGCCGAAAAAATATAAAATATATATGGAAACATTCTCAGCATCATTTTTATATCCAGTAAGATGTCAAAAAAAAAAAAAAAAAGTCAGCAAAATTAGAGGGACTTCATCTTCAGCCTACCAAATATTTAATACTAAGTAATATAGCTAATCATGCTTTTTTTGTTTGTGTATGTGTTTTTTGAAGGGAATAATGGATAATAAAGGTGGATCCATATTAAGAATAACATAATAATAATAATAGCAATTTTTTCTCTTTTTAATAGCCAATATTGTTAATTATAACTTAACATAAAAATAAACAAAGCTGTCCAGGTAGCTATTTTGACCTCTTGCCACTGCCAACAATCAAGAAAGAATCATTTGAACAATCCTTGCACTCACACTTTGCGACACTCCTTTACGTCTGCTGCTACAGGATCTCCAAAATCTGACAAGAGAACTGCCTCCACATCGTAGCTCACCACCAGAGCATTCATATTCGGGTGGACATCTATTTTGACGTCAGTTGGAGGCAACCTGAAGTCAAAGAAATTGTGAAGCTAAGAAGTAGTTTATGTCACCACAAACAAAAGGGACTAGATTGCTTTAGAATCCATAATAACTTACACTTGGACTCGATCCTGAGGCTCAACGGACGCCATTGTTACTACGTAGCCTTGACAACAAAACGATTAGCAACCTCACAGTGTGCGACCCTTTTCCTTTCTTATTTCCCGCGCGTTTAAAAAGTAAGGTTTAGACGTGCAAACAATTTTTTATTTATTCAGTGAGTGTTTCTTAAAATAATATGAATCTGGTTCCTTGTTGCTCTTCTAAAGGGGCGAGGCCGTTGCGGTGGAGTCTATCGCGGTCTGCTGCGTTTTAGTCGTTTGCTGCCTCGAAATGGTTGCAGCGGTCGCTTTGAGAGGATTATTGTTTGCTATTTGTGTGGTGGTAGGATTTCTTTTAGTAATGACATGTTTTTCTTGGAATGACAGCGAAAGTAAGTTGCATGTTCAGGATTACCAGGATCCACTTAGCGCTCAATAAAAAAGAAAAAGCTGGAGTAGAGTCCTTTAAGAAATTGATAGGGTGGTCATGTAATTTTTTTAAAGATAGCTACCAGTCCCAAACTTTCCTTTTGAGATATATAGTTTATTGACCCTTCCAGCATATGGCATTGACTATAATTACTGGCGGATATTATAAATGACACATGAGTGGTCAAATAGAGGTGGTGGTAGTTGAGTGGATATACACATGATGATAAGTGATCTTATTTTGGAGTGTGGTGGGATCAGGTCACTGTTAGCCTAAGAGACGCAGTTGCGGTGCCACCAGAGTTTCAGGCTAGCACCCAGCAAGCTAAGTCACACAGCAAAGCTAGGCTCTTGAATTCTCCAACCCAGGGTTTAGCTAGCAAGGCCCTAACCCCAGTTTCTCGATGTAGTCAGAGTTTTAAGGAGATCTTTCAAGTAATGCTACAAACTGAGAACTGAGGAAAAATGGAAGTGAATGGATGATGTATAGGTGAATGGTGAGTGAGTGGTGTGTATTTAGTCTATACATGGCATGAGAAGATGTAATGTGAATAAGTTAATTTTGTATACAGCAATAGGTAAATAGATGTAGCTAATGGTACAGAAAGTAAATGACTATTTAATTAGTTAATGTTGTTAATGTGGGGTGGTGTCACACCACAATTGGTCACTTCAAATACTATATCGTAGATATATATAATATAGATAATAATAGGTTGTTACTTCAGTTTATACCATGTCCTGTCATTGTCTGTAACCAGAACAAAGTGTTAATTACTACTAAACAATTCTATGGACTAAGAAATAGCTATGTATTTTACAATAATTAAAAAAAAAAAACTCTTATGAATGTATTGAAATTTTATTATTTTTTATTGCTATAGACTTACCCTATTTTTTGTGCCTTCTAGCCAATGTATTTAACTACATTACTTTGTTTGACCCTTAAATTAGCAGCTGTAATAAAGAATGAAAATGATGACTCATCAGAAAGTGGCACTCATGTCCTTCAGTTCAAGTACCATCGCTCACCGTCGTACTTGCTGGCTCTTGGCTACTCCGAACAGATAAGTGCTGGTATTTATTCAGTCTTGCAGCTGTCTTCTCTTGCACTTGATTTCAAAGCTCACCTAGTTGAACCCACTGTTATTACTTCTCACACGTTTGGCATTCAAGGGGTTTATCCAAGGCGCTACAGTAAATATATTTCATATGATGCTGGAATCAAGTTGTTTTATTTATTTGACAGACTTAAAATCAACAAAGTACTACACAACAACTTGTCCGCTTCTGTCAATATGTCAACTTATACTGACTTTCTTAGGAAGGCTCCAGGTGACATCGCCATTTTCCACTTTAGCTCATCAAATCTTGTGACTTCAGATAGGCTGTTCACTATGTTGCCAAAAGAAGAACAAGAACTCGTAAACTTTTTCGAGAAAAATCCTGAGAAGCATATTTTAAACTGCTTGAACATTTCTGGCATGCAATATATTTCTACTATGGTTGAGAGGCAGCTGAATATTGATGGACATAGGACTAGAACCAGGAATATGTTCAAAGTCTCAGAAACCTATTGTTTGAACCATAATCACATTTATCGAACCGATCAGTTGTTCAACCATATTTCAGAGCCCAGAACAATCATTTTTACCAACTGGGGTGGGTGTGGCTTGAAGGATTGCACCTATGGAAGCAAAGATGTTGAGAGGGAGAAAGAAGCGATATCTAAAGTCCCATCCATCAGGCATGCCGTTCTGACTCGAAATAAACTTGACTTTAATTTAAAAAACGAAAGTACACTTCACCACAAACGGTTGAGAAGTATTGCCAAGAAGTATCTCAAGCACTTGGGCTATTCCCCATACGAGTTCATCAGTGTTCATGTCAGAATGGAGAGAATCGTTCGTCACACGATGGAATCCAAAATACAAGCTAATTATACCAAATGTTTATCTTCCATATTAGGTACTATTAACAATATTCTTGGATCCAAAGCCAGTTCTGGTCATCGACGCCATTATCAAGGTTCGCATCAAGTCCTGGCTATGTCAGACAGGCCTGGGTTGAAATTCGGAACAGATTCATGCTTCGGAAGATACTGTAATAAGAATGAAGTGAAAGCACTAGGAAATACTTTAAAAAAGGGAATTGATTTTTATTCCTTTGAGCCAGAAGTTTTGGATGAAGTAGAAAATGCAGGTTTGGTTGCATTAGTGGAGATGCACATACTCAGTATGGGCAAACAGCTGGTGCTGGTTGGATTTGGTGGTTTCCAAGCTGTCCTGAAGAACCTGTTTCTCTCTCTTGGTCACTCTGAAAAAGATGTCCATCATGTATGTGATGCTCATTAAGACTACAACAGCTATATATATAGGCCAGCCTGCCAGAGTGTGAATCAGTAAGCAGTGCAGGCTGCTGTCTGCAGTTAGACCTAACTGAGAATTATTAAGTTTAATAATAATATTGAGATGCAATTGTTTCGATTTTTTTTGTTCTCTGCTACAGGAAATGTTTTCTTAAATAAATAAATAAATAATAAATATGTATAATATAGCTTACATTTTAAGTTTTTTTTCCATGGGAGTTTGTTTACATTGTAGATGACTGTATGATTGGCCTCTGAGAAAATAAGACGGTGGGAATAAGTTGGCTGACTGTCATCCAGTGTCTATTTACTACAGTGACAGATACTCCATAAAAGTTGTAATGCCTTGTTTGAGTGAACAATTCTTTGTCTGCTATGCTTACTTCAACAGTATTGAATTTTTTAATTAGTACTGGTTCAATTGATTTGCCTAACATGAATTTATTTGTTAGATTCAATAACGTATATAGCATCAGTTGGGTATTGCAAGATAAGATAACCCTTTACCCGCTTTTCATGAACGCTTTCGATCTGCCTTGCCGGAAGTTCACTCTATTTAAGAGTTTTCTAATATTACTGGTGGACAATTGATGAAACCCTTGTGGTGGGTTTTTTTATTGCGTGTGGAGGTTTAGTCTGCACACGGTTGAGGCGATTCTCATTATTCACAGTCGACAATCGGACGTAATGGAACACTAGTCGCCGGAGTTAGAGAAGTTCGTGGTAAGTTTTCTATTACTCTAACGGCTGCATGCGTAGTGTGTATGAACGAGTTTGAGCTTAAGTTACGGACGCTTCGGGGACTTGTAGTTAACTATTATGGCCAGGTGATAACTCGTAATTTCATTGGCTCTGTAGCTGTGTTAAAAGAAATTAATCTGTACATATCAGCTTGTATTATAGCGGCTGAGCAATTATTTTATGCATAGCTAGCTAGCTATATAGCTACATCTGTGGCGATATGCAGTTAGAATGTGTGGTATGCATACCTCCTTATAGAGGGTGCAATATGTATGGGTTCAGCTGGAATGTACGTGTCCATTCAAGTTAATGTTAATTGATTAATGAATGTATGAATACTCACAAGGTTGAGGACTTGGAATGGAGTACACCTTATCCATATACTGATGCTTAGGGCTCAGTTAGGGAGACTGGTATGAAGAGGCTCATGCCCTGCAGGTCTAAATCTAATAATCATTAATTGGCAGACACTTAAAATACCATAATCCTGTAAATTAATAGTTAGAGAGATAATTGTGAGAGATGAAGTTTGCCATTATAAAAAAGCAAATTTTATTCTATGAAATGATTGTCTGCAAGGGAGACTTATTCCTGTATCTTGGTTTTTCTGTATGTTTGTATGTATGTATGTAAGCGTGACGTGACGTGAAGTGCGTGATAAGGTTAGGTCAAGTTTGTTGTTGACTCAGACCGGCCAGAATAGCCAGGTAAAGTTTATTTAGTTGACTTGCTGTTATTTTTTTACAATATGTAAAGGACAACAGAGCAAGTACTTGCAATGAGTTGAATGTGATGTTCATGGCAGAGTAATAGAGCGGTAGCATGGAATGAAAATAAATTATTCTTCATTTCACTTCTGCTGTTGTTGGTTGATGGATTAATTAATAATTAATGTTGGCTAACTAGATGTTGCAATGTCTGATCTAATGAGAGATTTTTTCTCAGTTTATTGAGCAAGTTTTTTTTTTTAATTGTGAAACTAAAGGTGGTTGGTTTCAGTATGTGGCAGTATGTGGCAGTGGGAATTGGTCCCCCCCCCCACTGACCCTGGCTGGCTGGTAGTACCATTGCATTGCACTATGAAGGGCTCATTGATGTGATGTAGGAGGGGATAAGTTAGTAGGTATATAGTGATCTAACTAGTTAAGGTACACTAAGTTATATAGTTCTTGTGGATTTTTGTGAACTACAAGTATAAAAATTTCAACACATAAGACACTCTATCAGAGCCACTTGTAGGTAAAGGTTGTAAATGTATTTTCAGTATTGACTGACTTGTACGAGACTCAAGACCGTTGCTCTGATAGTTCTGGCATTCCAATTATTCAAATGTTTACGGTTAAATGTAATAGTGATACCAGCTATCAGAAAATTAACGCAAACAAACAAAGCCAATGGAGGAAACGAGATACAAAGAGGGGGGAAATAATGCGTATATTCTGAATAAGTTGTCGTCTAATTACCTGGTTACTGGTGGTTGCTAGTTTGTGTGTGTGAGCGTGTTGAATCTGCTGCCAAGATGGTGTGTGTAGCTGAAAGGATTCCTCCAGTGATCAAGGATGGGGTTGTTTGTTTTCTTGGCCTGTGGTTTAGCACTTACTTAGATACTAATGTTAGGCAAATGATCCTCAATAGGCTAAAAATTATTTGCACCAAGTATATTGAGTGTGAGTACGATTTTTAACGAGACCCAACTGACGATTTTCATGAATTTCTCTCGCATTCACACAGATCTCAGCTCCTACCTGTTTTATTGTTTTGGCGCGAAACTGGTTTCTGTGGTGATACCTTATGAAGTGGCTTCTTTACAGTTGACTTAAGTCTCCAGACATAAATGCGTTTTAACCTTATCAAGTCAGCGGTGGCAATCCCGGGTGTCTGTGTTGTTCTTCTTCATTGTTTGAACTTAGGTAGGGTAATTGGTAGGAATCAGAAATGTAACGGCAGGAAATGTGAGCTGTTGTATGTCAATATGTTATTAGGTAGGGGACTACAGCTATGTCAGGAATAGAACTAGGTCTCAGATACTGTTACATGTGACTCGTACAGCCATGTGTTCTTTATTAGTGAATAGTGTAATGATTACTTAGGTGTCATTATTGGAGTCTGGTCATCTGTAGTGATTCAGACTAAAGTTTCTGTTTGTTGTAACACCTGGGGGCCAGGGGCTTGTGGTAAGTTCGTATTTGGGAAGTTTGTATTGTTAATGGGGAAATCCTATCTTCAGTGCTATTATTTCATGATAATGGAACAGGAAAACTCCCTTTGGTCTGGAAGTGTAGTAGTGACGTGAAGTGTGAATGTAGTTGTCATGGTTATAATACCCACTGTCTCCACGAGGTCACTTTCTATGCTGTTGGTGGTGCAGCGGGTTTTTTAGGTTCCTTCCAAACCCTCTTTCACACACACATACACACACACACACACACACACACACACACACACACACAAAAAAAAAAAAAAACTCACTCAGCTCACACATACTCTCTCTCACATCTGACCTATCTTGCCTATAATGGCAAACTTCACTAACATAATTGTAGAGAATATGTGCTAAATGGGGGCCATGTTATGTCTGGCTCTTCTTTAAAAATACGTAGTTTAATTTGTTTTCTTTGATGTCTCCAAGATAATTCCATTCCGTTATGACTCACTGAAGTGGCCTGTTCTTCTAAGTGTGTTTGTGAACCCTTTTCAGTTGAACTAACCTGGTTCTTAGTATATCAATGGTGTAGTTTTTGTATTGTGACAGAGGGACTCTAAAATCCTTAGGTCCCTTTAGGGAGGGGCACTGTACATTAGTGTCCCGCCTTCAGGGCAGGTGTATTATATGTAGTGTCCTCCAATAGCATTAGGAACTGTAGCTCTGTTCTAAATTAGTTGGTATTGTACAGCCATTGTGAGATACCATGTTTAGGGTCCTGGGGCCATAAGTAGTGCCCTTGCTGCACTCAGAATGCTATACAGCCTAGGGCCTTCAGTACCCTAAAAACATGTTTCCTTGGAGTTACAAATTACAATCTTTCACTATTGAGATGCAGGACGACAAAAGTGGATTCCAATATAGCAGTTGACCACTAATTTTAGACAACTAAATACAAAATTACTTTCACCTCACTTCTCGAGTAATGGTAGCTTTTGTGGTACATACAAATCTGTAACATTAATCATGTCAACGAATTCTCATAGTACATTTTAGGTGTCTGGATTGCCTAGTTGTCAGCTCAGGTAATTTAATTTACGGACATATATGGTACCATTATCTTATGACAAACAACGAAACAAAACACTCGAGCACAAGATTGGAATACCAAGTGGATAAGTTTATTAAATTGGGCCAAGTTTAGACAAGCAGTATATAGCAAAATATCAAGTGTTTTGGTATGTTAGGGATTTCTTGATATAAAGTTTGATGCACTATGATGGCAACAGTCTTACTGCAACCCCATCGTGTGTGTTTGTAAATGCCAGCTTTGGGGAATAAGTCGAGTCTGTTCAGTTGTGGGAGACACTTTTCAATACGTTTTTTTTTTTTTGGACTAACTCAATTGTTTGTTATTTTGCAACATGGAAAAACACATGTGTTAAAAGGCCCGAGTTGTGTGCTTTTTGGGGCCTAAATGGGGCGGGGCACGAAATTTCTTAATTTAGTGCCATAATTATTGATTTACTATGCATATTATTTGGCCCACACGAAAGTTCTTTAATTCAGAGCTGTACTCATTGATTTACATATTAACCCCAAAGCAATTAGCTTATTTGTATTGCAGTAAGCTTATTGAAACTGAAAGCTAAGTCTTTATTATGGTCTGAGTTGACATCTGGATGAAGCAGTCAACAACACCCAGGGCCGGGTGAGCGGGAACCACTGACATAACTATGACATCATTCCAGTTTGGTAATCCTCATTCAGTGCCTAATATTGCCTCAAGTTGGGGCCATAGTTTTGCCAGGTGATGCAACATAACAAGAAGAATTGAATTACATCATTTTGAGAAGTCAAAGATAATGTTTATGAGCACAGGTGTGAATGCAATGCTATCCAATCCTTTATTTTATAACCATATAGGATGATTTGAGCATGTAACATAGTTCTTCATATGTTACATCTCATACAACTGAACTCTGTACTCAAGTGTCCTTCATGATTTTAAATTGAATGTTGTTGTTGTTCTTAGATAAGTAATTTAAGAAATTACCTGAGAATGATTTGCTTTTATGTTTAGTAGGTAAAGCATCATCAAAATCACTGACTACCAAGGCATTACCAGCCCAACAGGAATCAATACATTCACTTTCATTACTCTGTCACTACGTCAGTCAGCTCATGGCAGCCATTTCACTCTCTTCTCTCGTCCACTCCAACGACATCAGGAGAGAAGGCCCATCTCTCGTTGCCCCGCCCCCAGCATCCCTCATGGCTCCACCCCTATCCAGCTCTCAGCGCAGGTCTCGTAGGTCCAGCCCCCAACGAAGTCCCCGGCAAAGCCCCCGGCAGAGTCCTCGACACGTTCCACGCCACACACCTCTCCCTACTAGCACCAACTACCCGACCAGCGTCTACCATCGTCCCACCAGTCCCATCCCGCGACCCATCAGCCCGTGCCCACGTCCCATTAGTCCCTGTGGAAGAGCCAAGAGCCCGAGACCCCCGCAGAGTCCAGACGACAACGATGGCCCGAGATTTATTTTCGATGCAACCTCGGCCCATTCCGAAGAGGCGGGTCACGTCCAGGGTTTTGACGATGAGGGCCTAACCAGTTTAGGGTTCCATCACGAGAGCCCCCAGCAGTCTCTAGCCCCTCCCACTCTTAATGATAATAATAATAACGATTCAAGCAGCCTGGACAGGAAAGGCATCACCCAGCAGAGGAAGAACCTCCAGTGTAGCGTGTGTCTAAAGAACTACCAAGACCCACGGCTGCTGCCTTGCTTTCATAGCTTCTGTGCCAACTGCTTGGAGTCTTCTTGCTTGCAAAAGGGAAAGAGGAAGGGCAAACCGGATTCTGTGTATTGCCCAATTTGTACCGAGACGACTGAGCTAACGAGCAAAGGTATCCAGGGGCTCCCTAAGAACATGTACATGGAGCACTTGGTGGACCTTCAGAGCTCCGCCTTTAAGACCAAGGTGAACTGTGACTTGTGCGTGGGGTCGGAGGTGGCTACTAACAGATGTAAAGATTGCGAGTGCAATCTGTGTGAGTTTTGCACGCAAGCTCACCGCAAGCAGAGGAAGACATCCTATCACAGTTTGATGTCCGTCGAAGAAGAGAATGGATCCAGCTCCTCTGATGTCGGACTTGCAGGAAGTGGGAGGAGCTCCAACTGTGCGAGTAGGAAAGCATCCTCTACGAGCAGGATGGTTCTCACGTGCAAGGAGCACGCCAAGGAGATCTTGGATTTTTATTGTGAGGATTGCGAAGTCTTAATTTGTCATAAATGCATCTCAGAAAGCCACGCCCACCATCGACGCAGCTCTTTACAAGAAGCCAATGAGCAGTACTCTGAGCTTTTGCACGGTCTGCTGTCAAAAGCACACCCACTCGCCGGCTCCATCTCGGAAGCCATTAAGAACATCAGTTTTGTGTCCATCAGCATCCAAGAGAGGAGCAAGACCATCTCTGTAGAGATCATTGAGTTTGTTTCGTCTCAGATGAAAGCACTTCAGGAGCACAAGAGGCTCCTTCTGCTCCAGTTGGAAGCAGTCAAGAACCAGAAAGTCAGCACTTTGGACCTGCAGCTTGAGGAGCTGAAGAAAGCTCTCCGTGAGCTGGAGGCTAACAGTGAGGAGGCCCAGAAGGTCCTCGACCAAGGTATCCCGTCTCTTGCATTTGGAGCTGGCAATGTCACAGCAACCCGGTTGGAAGAGCTTATCGTAGGTAAATACGAGCTGTCCCCCACAGAAGATGACTACATTGAATTCCACAGTCATCTCCAAATGCAGGAGACCAACGGCCTGCCCATTTATGGAGTGCTGGATTCCAAAGGTCCTTCCGCTGCTCAGACGATTGCCGAGGGGGAGGGGCTGTATGAGGCCAGATTGGGTAAGTCGGCCAAGTTTAACGTGGTGGTCTGTGATCGCTACAAGCAGCAGAGAGAGGTGGGCGGGGACAGGGTGGAGGCAAGCATGGTCGGCAAGAAAGGTGAAATTGTTTACATGTTTATCAAAGATTGTGAAGACGGTGTGTACGAGATCTCTTATATCCCGGGATCCACAGGTGAGCACAAGCTTTCCATACTAGTGGACGAGAAGCACATCAAAGGGAGCCCGTTTGTGGTACGAGTGTATCCCAAACGCAGCAAGCACAACGGCATCTTCCACTGCTGTACTTATTGCTCCTCCGGTGGGAAGAAGCATATTCGTTGTGGGTGTGGTTCCGCTATGCCCGGAGGCTACAGTGGGTGTGGTCATGGGCATCCTGGCCACCCGGGCTGTCGTCACTGGTCTTGCTGTGGAAATAACGCGGAAATTTCTGAATGTCTGTAATCGTAACTATCGCACCACCAACTATTATTGTTATTATCCTTCAGTACACATGAGCACACTAAGGGTATACTTCAGGACGTTCATAGTATTGTTGTTATGATGCATGGACTGGTTGTATTTATTTTACTGACAGCTTCCACTGGTCATTTTATATTTCATTTCATTTGAATCAATTTATGTAACCAATTATTAGTGAATATTGGGGGGGGGGGGTGGATTAATAATCCAAGGAAAGGATCTGGCCGGGCTAATTTATTGCAAAACACAGTTCGGACAATAAGGCTTAAAACATGTAATCTAGTCAGCGACGATTTTGAACCACATAATACAGTTGTTTTTTGAGAAATTATGATAACTACTGATCCTTACGCCGCCTACTTCTAGTTTCACTTTCTATGTGGCACAAATATAAATTTGAAGCAGGTATCACATTTTAGTCAATGCTGATATAAGTTAACACCACGCTAAAGATGAGTAATACTTGGGATATACAGTCTGTATGTAAAGTACAGTATACACATTACTTGGGAGTATAATGGTGTTATACACTACGTGTGTATCCTTTCAATGCTATGTAAAGTCATGACTATTAAACATCTTTTGCATGGTGTAAACTAGTGGGTGTGGTCAAATTTAATTAAGTGTAATTCCAGTCTCAAAGTAGCTACACTGAATGGGCTTGGGGTTTCATCCATTTATTCTCCTTAAATAATAAATTATTATAAATAACACAATCTCATCACATGGTACTGTACGGGTTAGGCTAAGGTACATAGAGAGAGAAGAACATTAAGAGTCAATTGATGAGTGTCTGGACAGGAAGTGTGTAGTAAATATATGTGAGTGAGTGTGGGTTAAGGAAGACTGCAAGTCTCGTGAGCCAGCCAGCAAAACATGTTGTCAATTCAACTAGTGTGTGAAGTTGTATGGTCATTTGTAGCAGCTGATCTGGTACTCCTGTGCATGTATTCATCTGTCATGTGATGCCTGGCTAGTTATGGTGGTCTGAAATATTGTGTCCCCGTCATAGACTCTGCAAAGTAAAGTTCTCACACTTTATTAATACATTATTCCCCACAATAAGACAACATTTAAAATGAGTAGCAGCAGCTGGTGAATCCCAATAGCAGGGAAAGAGAAGGTTCCATGGCTGCCAGAGAAAGACTTTCTGTGACTGTGCAATGGGAGAGGGGGGGGGGGGGGGGGGGGGGGGGAGGGTGTGAGAGAATTTTTTTTACTTGACTTTGAAGCCTAGTTTGCTTGTTTTATAATCTTGTCAATAGAAAATATATAAATGAATAAATAACTGTCAGGGGCAGACGGGTCCAGCGCTAGCGGCAGATCCAGCGCTAGCGCTGATCTGTCGCTGAGTTTGCGAAATTGTTTGACTGTACTAAGCTCAGTGGAGTTTGACTGTTCTCTTACATTAAAGATTGCAAAGTTATAGCTAATTAGAATTTGATGAGTATTTTAATACACTGAGTATATTGAGGTGCAACAACTACATAAAATAATTTGGACAGCAATTAGCTAGCTATACCTCTCAAGTCAACACTACCAACTACTGTGTACATACGCACACTACACACAACGCCCACCTGCTGGGTGATTTCCCCAGGGAAACCCCAAATATTTGACCTGGGAAGTAGGTACTTGACGCAGAAAATTCCAGTATGCCATATAAAATGACTAATTATGAGAACTGTGACAACTGGAGGGAAATATTAACGCCAAACGCGCAACATTCGCAGAGCGCTGCATTCCGTGCGCTCGTTGCTTGGGCGTTTGCACTGCGCGTATACTTGGTGTTGTATTTCGGAGTCAACGTAACTAGCTGTGGCTGTTGTTTGGGGAGAAGCCGTACGATAATGTCTGCCCTACCAGCACGAAGCTTGTCGTTTGAAACTGATGGAGGAGGAGAGCAGCAGAAGAGGGACCTCTTATTTAGTCAGTTTTGTGACGAGACAGACCTCCAGGCCATTTTAAAGCTATTTAACGATATTTGCACTGAAATTTCCTTGGACCCAAACGGGTATGAAGGGTTTTATGAGCAATTCAAGGCAGCCTTCGTGACCAACTGGAAGGCAAAGGACCTCTTTAAACTTTTTGATGCTAGGGCAAAGCAAAAAGAGTACTGCAACCAGAGAGCTTGTATAGAGAAGAGAGTGCTGGTAATAGGAGCTGGGCCAGTGGGTCTCAGAGCTGCCATTGAAGCAGCTTTTCTAGGAGCTCAAGTGGATTTGGTTGAAAAGAGAACCACTTTCAACCGCAACAACCTGTTACATCTCTGGCCATTTCTGATAACGGATTTGAAGAACTTAGGAGCCAAGAAGTACTATGGTCGCTTTTGTTCCTCTTCTATTGACCACATTGGTGAGTTGTAGTGTTAACACAGTATTAAAAAATATTGAACCATGTTTTATGTTTTCTCTTTGATAAAGTATTGTCTGCATTTGACAATCATTCTTCTGTAACATTTTAACAAGCATTATTTCACTTGCTGGTCTCTTTTAATAGGGCCAAAAATTTCTGAATAAACGCATATTATTTTAGGTAAAAAAAATAATAGTAATAATAATTATGGTAAGTGTATTTAAAATATCAAAATTATGGACCTGATAAATAAATTGAATAACAATCATTTCAATGTCGTAAGGGTTCTTTTTTTAAATTCATTTTTAATTTATTTTTTACCCCTTGAGAAGGTCACATTAATTCTAGGAATTCCTGAGCATTCACTACTAAACACATTCAAAGGTCATTAACTATATTCATGACATTTTTATGGCCTTGGGTCAATAACAATAAACAAGGGTCAATAACAATAAACAAGGGTTAACAAATGACATAATCAACACACAAGCTGTAAAGTATAATTCATTCTGTTCTTAATTATTTTTGCTAAGGTTTTTAAATTAAGTTTTTTTGGTTTCCAGGCTATGCTTGGGTACATTAAGAAATTTGTAGCAGGAAAAGATAAAAGGAATGTGGCTTGTATGTTAAAATCTTTCCCAGAGTTAAGATTTTCTTTGTATGGTTAGCCGTTATAGTGTCAAGTGGTGAGTAACAGGAGTGTTTACTATTTTACATCTATATTAGGCTATCTCTGGCAGAGTAGTGATGACTAAATCACTGATGAAGCTAGTTGGATACATTACAGAATAGTAGTAGAGTTTAATGGCCGTACTATGAAGGCTTTTGAAACTAAAAACACACAAGGAAATATATTTATCATTGCTGCTCACACAACACACTATTTGGGAAGTACGGGTGTTGTCTATTGTTGAGAATACGACAAGCCTCAGTTGAGCTCTAAGAGTCTTTCATCTCGCTATCATAACAATTTAAGTAGTAAATTTACTATTAACAGCATCAGTTAATGTTTACTTAATATCAGAGCTGTCCATGACTTTTGAAAAATGGATAAAAAAGAATTCATTTGTTTGCCTATCATTTATAGACTGAAATATTACACAATGACACACACACCCACACCCACCCACACCCACACATCCACACACACCCACACACACACACACATACATAGCAGTTGGAATAAGCATATTCACAATCAGAATGCTGGCATTGGTTTACATGTTTAATCTTGATTGTGCTAATAGAAGTCAAATCAAGTATGTACATCATATAGGGGAGCAACGTTCTATCTAGGTGGGAGGAGAGGGAGGGGCAGAAGGAGGGGAAGATTCTCCCCCAAATTTCCCAGCTTACCTCCCAAAATTCTCAGACCCTGCTCAATATTTGCATGATGTGTGCAGTATGCAGTTAGGCTGAACCCCAAATGACAATATTCAGTTTCATGTAAATTACTCTCAATGATTCAAAGAAAATTAACATTTTTGCTTGCAACTTAGTATATGTAGAGGGCATTGAACTTGCATAACTTTCCCTAAACATAATTTTCTAGATACAACCCTAGGTAGCATAAGTTACTCTTTGCTATAACAGTATAGTTCTCACATGTACAGCTGATCTATATAAACAAAGAGATAGATAAACAAAGAGATAGTCATACTATTCCAGCCAAGATTAACACAATAATGCCGTAATGGAAATGAAAATGAGAATAAATTATACAAAGTGCTAGGTAGCCAAAGGAGTAGCAAAGATTGTGGTCATAAAGATTATTAAATAGCTGTACGTTACACAATTTACTAACCTGGCACAGGAGGTGCAGTTAGAATGACGAGGATTTATAAATTTCAATATAAACTTGTTTAAAATTGCTTCATGCATGGCACCACGGATGTGGTTACCATTTTAAATTTGTTGTAGCAGAAATAGCCAGGAAAATAGTAGTACATTGTCACTATTATTATTATTGTTGATAATATTTTTCCTCTTAGCAATCAAAATCTTACAAAGCATCTTACTTCGCACATGCCTCATTCTGGGGGTCAAAGTCCACATTGGAACCACTTTTGACAAGCTGGTGGAACCAGCCAATAGAAATAGCAGCTGGACTGTAAAAACAACACCCAGTTCTTGTCCGGTGTGCTCCTATGGGTTTGACATGATTATAGGAGCAGACGGCAAGCAGAACAGCCTACCAGGGTTTCCTACCAAAGAGTTTCGAGGTAAACTGGCTTTGGCCATTACTGTCAACTTTGTCAACAGTGGGTCCGAGAGTGAGACTCAGGCTGATGAGATTAGTGGAGTCACGTCTGTGTACAAGCAGGACTTCTTCAATAACCTCATCTCACAGCACGGGATAGATCTGGAGAACTTGGTCTATTACAGAGGAGAGACTCACTACTTTGTCATGACTGCCAAGAAAACCAGTTTGCTGGAAAGGAAGGTCATCAAGAAAGTAAGAAGAGGAAGGTAGCACACCTCTATTTGGTGTGGAGTACTCTTTTAGTATATGGTGCAACATTAATTGAGGTGTAAAGGCACTTAGTAAAGTTACTTAGTGTGATGGTACGCTACTTGCGAATGGCAAGCACTCTAGACAATCTCTAAGGATATATATGTATATAATATATAAAGGTTTCATCCACATTCAGACATTCATTCTTTTACAAGTAGCTAATTATATCCCCCTACCTAATTGACATAAATGACTCTACGTTTATGATGCTATAGTATATCCAGAATAAATGATTCCTCCCACTTTTATGGAGACAGCTT